>JAANMY010000055.1_pt1 | contig 129732 bp, 112 predicted proteins | sample 7279691 | NCBI WGS metagenome assembly JAANMY01 (sample SAMN14094543, study PRJNA606508) | bioreactor metagenome | isolation source: A lab-scale SPAN reactor treating ammonium-rich wastewater day 388 | place: Ireland: Galway | collected 2018-02-07
GCGGTGCTGGGCTATGCCATCGCCGCCAACCTCGAAAAAACCGCCCCGACACGCTTCGCCAACATGGGCGCAAACCAGGACTGACAATCAACAAGTCAATAAAGAAAAAACGCAGCTTCAATTCTCGAATATTCTGATCGAAAGGCAATCACATGACCCGTGATCCCCGGCATGACATCCTGTTTGAACCCATCCAGATCGGGCCCAAGACCCTGCGCAACCGCTTCTGGCAGGTGCCGCATTGCAATGGGGCAGGCTCGGACCGGCCCGGCTTTCAGGCCATGCATCGCGGCATGAAGGCGCAGGGCGGTTTCGCCGCTGTTTTCACCGAGGTCTGCATGGTTGCCCCCGACAGCGACTCGATGCCCTGGGTAGCCTCGAAGCTGGTCGATCAGGGCGATGTCCGGAACCTGCGGATGATGACCGACGAGGCGCATCGCCATGGCTGTCTGGCCGGTGTTGAACTGACGCATGGCTCCAGCTTTTGCTTCAACGCGGAAACCCGGATGCCGAACCGCGCCCCCTCGCAGGTGCCCAACGAGATGGAGGGCATGTCGAGCGCCCGCGAAATGAGCCTGCGCGACATCCGTAAGATGCAGCGCGATCATGTCGATGCGGCGCTGCGGGCGCGCGAGGCGGGGTTTGACCTGCTGACGGTGTTCTGCGGTCTGGCCACCGTGCCGAACTATTTCCTGTATCCGTGGAACAACAAGCGCACCGACGAATACGGCGGCAGTTTCGAAAACCGCGCGCGCTTCACCGTCGAGCTGATGCAGATGCTGCGCGACGAGATCAAGGATTGCGCCATCGGCATTCGCTTTCCGATCGATACGCTGGATGCCCCGTTCGGTTATGGCGACCAGGGCGTGCGGGCCGAAGACGAAGGCGTGAAATTCATCGCCTTGCTGGATGATCTGGTCGATTACTGGGATATCAACATCGGCACCCTGAACTGGGGCGAAGATGCCGGTTCTTCACGTTTCTTCGAAAGCAACCACGAGGCTCCCTATACCCGCCACGCCAAGCGCGTGTCGAAGAAGCCGGTGATCAACGTCGGCCGCTTCACCGATCCCGATGTGATGGTCAAGGCGATCACTTCCGGGCAATGCGACATCATCGGTATGGCGCGGCCCTCGATTGCCGACCCGTTCCTGCCGAAGAAGATCGAAGAGGGCCGCTACGAGGACATCCGCGAATGCATCGGCTGCAACGTCTGCGTCAGCCGCTGGGAAAAGGGCGGCCCGCCGATCTGGTGCACCCAAAACACCACCGCAGGCGAGGAATACCGCCGCGGCTGGCACCCCGAGATCTTTGTGCCGACCTGCAATCCGGAACCGGCGGTGATGGTGGTGGGCGCGGGGCCGGCGGGCCTTGAATGCGCGATGGTGCTGGGCAAGCGCGGCTATGAAACGGTGCAACTGGTCGATGCCGGGCCAACCCTGGGCGGGCATCTGAACTGGGTGACAAAGCTGCCGGGCTTTGGCACCTGGAAGCGGGTTGTGGACTGGCGCAAGACCCAGCTCAGCCTGCACACTCAGGTCGGTATCGAGCTGAACACCCGCCTCGGTCTGGACGACATCCTGAATTACGGCGCCAATCATGTGATCTTCGCCACCGGCTCGAGTTGGGACACCACCGGGATGAGCGCGCCTATCCATGATTACATCGTTGGCGCCGATGCCTCGAAGCCGGAAATCGTGACGCCGGATCAGTACGTCCGCGACAGCAAGCCGGTGGGCAGGCGCGTGGTTGTGATCGACCATGACGCCTATTTCATGGGCTCGGCTGTCGCCATCGACCTTGCGCAAAAGGGCCATGCGGTGACCTATCTGACGCATAATGAAAGCGTCGGCCCCTATCTGCGCTTCACCCTGGAAGAACAGCGGGTGCACCTGACCCTGATGGAGTTGGGCGTCACGCTGCTGCCGCTTCAGTTGGCCCTGTCGGTCGAGGGCGGCAAGGTGACTTCGGTGAACAAGTGGACCGCCGAGGAAACCGAAACGGCCTATGACTCGGTGCTGATGGTCACCTATCGCCGGTCGGAATGCGCGCTCTACGACCAGTTGCAGGCGCAGCCCGAACGGCTGAAAGAGGCTGGGATCGCCTCGATCCATCTGATCGGCGATGCGCATACGCCGGGGATGATCGCACAGGCCACTTTCTCGGGCGCGCGGCTGGCGCGGGAATTCGACACCGAAGACCCCGACACCCACCAACCGTTCATCCGCGAGCGTCGGTTGATCGGTGCGACGGAAGAGGATTATCAGCTTGGCGCCATGACCCTTTCGCGGGTCGCTGACGGGGGCAAATGACCATGGATCTTCCGGAAAACCTGATCCCCACCCCGCTCGCACCGCTCTATGGTGAGGGCGTTGTCGAATGGATGGATGTCTTTGGCTTTGCCATCCCCGTCACCTGGGGCGACCCCGACGCCGAATATCGCGCCATCCGCCAGGATGTGGCAGTGCTCGAATTCTCGATGCTGCTGAAATACGACGTGACCGGGCCGGGGGCCGCCAATTGCGTCAACCGGGTATTCTCGCGCGATGTAATAGCAATGAAACCTGGCCGCGTCGCTTACGGGGTTGTCGTAACCCCCGACGGCCACATGATCGACGATTGTACGGTCTTTTTTCACGCGCCGGACCGGGTGATGGTCATGGGCGCCAATCCGCGGCTGGGCGAGGATCTGGTGGCTGCTGCCGGACCCACTGTCACTGTCCGCGAATGCCGGGCCGAATACGCGCTGGTCTCGGTGCAGGGGCCAAAATCCCGCACCTTGCTGCAAGGGCTGACCGAGGCGGATCTGTCGAACGCGGCGCTGCCCTATTACGAGTTTCGCACCGGGGTTCCGATTGCCGGTATTCCGATGCAGATCAGCCGCCTGGGGTTCACCGGCGAGCTTGGCTATGAGCTGCTGTTGTCCGTTGAAGCAACCCCGAGACTGTGGGCGGTGTTAGTTCAGGCCGGAGCGCCGCTGGGGCTGCGTCCTGCCGGGGGGGCGGCCCTGATGACCGCTCGGGTCGAGGCGGGGCTGATCATGGGCGGCCTCGAGTATGACGAAACCTCGACGCCGTGGGAATGCCGCATGGGCTGGGCGGTAGACCTCGACAAGCCGGATTTCCAGGGCAAGGCGGCGTTGATCGCCTCGAAGGCCGTCGAGGGCCGCACCATCGTCTCGATTGCCTTTCCGCAGGGCGCCGAAGGCCTTGACGGAGCGGAGCTGACCGTTGCCGGGCGCGATGTCGGGCAAGTCAGCATGGCGGTCCCCTCGCCGGTTCTGCAGGGAAGGGTGCTGGCCCTGGCCCGCATCGAGCGGAGCCTTGCGGTCATCGGCACCGAGCTGAGCGCCGGAGGCATGGTGGGTGAGATTATCGGCATGCCGGTGCATGACCCTGAGCGCCGCCGCACACGCGGATGAGGCGCGCGGAATGTCCGGGGGAGGCAGGCCTTCCCCGGGCATTCGCGTCAAGCATCGGCGATCCTGGCTTTCCCGATACCCACCCAGCTTGAAAAGGGCCTTAGAGCCCGCCGAAATGGAACGCCTTGGTTTCGAGGTATTCCTCGATCCCTTCCTGCGCCCCCTCACGGCCCAGCCCCGAGGCTTTGACGCCGCCAAAGGGCGAGACCTCGTGGCTGAGCGCGCCGGTGTTCAAGCCGACGATGCCGAATTCGAGCGCCTCGCCGAATCGAAAGGCGCGGGCCATGTCGCGGGTAAAGAAATAGGCAGCCAGACCAAAGGGCGTGCCGTTGGCGAGGGCCAGCGCCTCGGCCTCGGTGTCAAAGCGGAAGATGGGCGCCACCGGGCCAAAGGTTTCCTCGGCGGCCAACCGCATGTCGGGGCGCGCCCCCGCCAGAACCACCGGATCGGCGAATTGCTTGGGCAGATTGCGGGCGCGGGTGACGCGCGTTGCGCCCTTGTCCAGCGCATCGCTGACATGGGCGTTGATCTTGTCGATGGCGGCGGCGTTGATCATCGGCCCGATAGCCACGCCGGGTTCCGTGCCGGGGCCGACTTGCAGCGCATCCACCCTCGCCGCCAGCGCGGCGACAAAGGCATCGTGGATGCCCGACTGCACCATGATACGATTGGCGCAAACGCAGGTCTGCCCGCCGTTGCGGAACTTTGACACCATCGCGCCCTCGACCGCCGCGTCCAGATCGGCGTCGTCAAAGACCACGAAAGGCGCGTTGCCGCCCAGCTCCAGACTGAGCCGCTTCAGCGTTGGTGCGCATTGCCCGGCCAGCAGCGCGCCCACCCGGGTCGAACCGGTGAAGCTGAGCTTGCGCACCACCGGGCTGGAGGTCAGGGCGCCGCCGATGGCCTCGGGGCGGCCGGTCAGGACGTTCAGACAGCCCGCCGGAAGCCCGGCGCGTTCAGCCAGAACCGCCAGCGCCAGCGCCGAATAGGGGGTGAAATCCGAAGGCTTGACCACCATCGTGCAGCCGGCCGCCAGCCCCGGCGCCACCTTGCGGGTGATCATCGCGATGGGAAAGTTCCAGGGCGTGATGATCGCACAGACGCCGACGGGTTCCTTCATGGCGAAGATCTTCTTGCCGGGCACCGGAGAGGGTATGATCTTGCCGTTGATCCGCCGCGCCTCTTCGGCGAACCAACGTACGAAACTGGCGCCATAGGCGACTTCGGCGCGCGATTCCGCCAGCGGCTTGCCCTGCTCGGCAGTCAGGATCCGCGCCAGATCGTCGGTGTTGTCCAACATCAGCTGATACCAGCGCATCAGGATGTCGGCGCGCTGTACATGGGTGCGGCAGCGCCAGTCGGCCATCGCCCGCTCGGCGGCGGCAATTGCGGTGTTGGTTTCGTTCGCGGTGCAGTCGGGCAGGCGCCCCAGCACCGCGCCCGTCGCCGGATTGATGACTTCCATCTCGTCGCGGGCGAGCCACTGGCCGTCGATCAGCGCGGCGTTGCGAAACAGGTCGGGATCTTGCAGCTTCATGGTCTTTCCTCCATCGCGGCCAGAATTGCCGCCGTGATCTCGTCGGTCGAATGGCGGCCCGGCGTTGCGCCGATGCCGCAGGCGGTGGTGGTGCCGATCGCGGCCATGATCGCCCGTGCTGCCGCCGCCTCGCCCAGATGGTCGAGCATCATTGCCGCCGACCAGATCGCGGCGATCGGATTGGCGATGGACTTGCCCGCGATGTCCGGGGCTGAGCCGTGGACCGGCTCGAACATCGACGGACCCGAGCCGACAGGGCAGATATTCGCCGAAGCGGCATAGCCCAGCCCGCCCTGGATCGCCGCGCCCAGATCGGTGAGGATGTCGCCGAAGAGGTTCGAGGCGACCACCACATCGAGGCTTTCGGGCGCCATGACCATCCGCGCCGCCATCGCGTCGATATGCATCGGTGATACGGTGACATCGGGGTAATCGGCGGCCACCAGCGCGGTGATCTCGTCCCAAAAGACCATTGAAAATTTCTGAGCGTTCGACTTGGTGACGGACGTGACATGCCGCCGCCGCTGCCGCGCCTGATCGAATGCAAAGCGCAGGATGCGTTCGACGCCCTCGCGGGTGAAGATCGCGGTTTCGACGGCGACCTCGTTCTCGCGGCCCTGATGGACCCTTCCGCCAGCGCCGGAATACTCGCCTTCGGTGTTCTCGCGGATGCACAGGATGTCAAACGCCGCGGTCCGCAACGGCCCCTCGACACCGGGCAGCAACCGGTGCGGCCGGATATTGGCATATTGGTTGAAGGCCTTGCGGATCGGCAACAACAGCCCGTGCAACGAGACGGAATCCGGCACGCTGGCGGGCCAGCCGACGGCACCGAGGAAAATGGCGTCAAACCCGCGAAGCGTTTCGATCCCGTCGGGCGGCATCATCGTGCCTGTCTGCTGGTAGTGCGCGCAGGACCAGGGGAAGGTCTGTGTCCGGACGGAAAAGCCGTGAATCTGTGCGGCAGCCAGCACGACCGACATTGCGGAAGCGGTCACTTCTGCGCCAATCCCGTCTCCCGGAATCAAGGCAAGGGCGTGCGTGGTCATGGCGGTCTCCTCGGATATCCCAAGGGAAAGATGCCGGGTGGATCGCGGCGTGTGCTGTTGATTGGCCCCGGAACGCAGCAGATTCCGTCGTTGTGCGCCGCCGCTCGACAGAAGATTTCGCTCGCCAATCGGCAAGCGTCAGAACTCGGCCACCTTGCCCCATTGGCTCTGGCCAAACCTTGCCAGGCGATAGGCCTTGGTCTCGGCGATCGGCGGGCGTGCAAGGAGCATGTCGGCGATCAGATGGCCAACGCCCGGCCCAATCCCAAAGCCATGGCCCGACAAACCCGCGGCCAGGACGAGGCCGGGAATACCGATGTCGGCATCGATCACCGGAACGCCGTCCGGGGTGCTGTCAATGTAGCCGGCCCAAGTGGCCTGCACCATGCTGTCACGCAGCGCGGGGACCAATCTGCGCGCCCGAGCCAGGGTTTCCGCGATGATCCGGCCCGAAGGGCGCGGATCGAGAATGCGCGTGCGCTCCATCGGTGTCGGCTGGTCCAGCGCCCAGCGGCTGCGCGTTTCAAACCCCGCGCGCCAGGCTTGCATGCCGCCCGGACGCAGCGAGCGCCACCGCCGCGCGAACATCGGCAGAAAATGCCGGATACCGGCCAGGGCGCCCTGGGTCGGGTCGAGGCAGGCGCGCCCGGAAATGGCCAGTGTGTGCCCGCCGTCGCCCCGTCGGGTCACGGAAATGCCAGTCGTGTAAAGCGCGTCGGGAATGCCTGTGGCGCCAGGCGCAAGCGCGAGGATCGAACTGCGCGCCGAGGCCTGCGGGAAGAAGATGCCCAGTTGATGCAGGAAACTGCCCGCCCAGGCGCCGCCCGCTAATACAACGGCACTGGTACGAATGACGCCCTTCTCGGTGATGACTCCGGCGACACGGCCCGCCGCCAGCTCGATCCCGCGCGCAGCGCAATTCTGCAGGACATGGCCGTTGTGCTTCAAGATACCCTTGGCGATCACAGGCGCGGCGCGTGACGGGTCCGCAATGCCGTCGGACGGAGACCAGACCCCACCCATCCAGTGCTGGCCGGTTGCCGCGCCGCGCTCGGCCGCCTCGGCGGCGCTCAGCATCCGTGTATCGACGCCCACGCCCCGCGCATAGCGGCCCCATTTGGCCCAGCCTTCGATTTCCTCGGCCGAGTTCGACAGATACAGAAGCCCGCAGCGCGAGAAGCCCAGGCTGTCGCCGGTATCGGCTGCCATCTCCTCCCAGAGACGAAGGCTGTGGGTGGACAGCGGCAGTTCACGCGCATCGCGGTTCTGCTGACGGCACCATCCCCAGTTGCGGCTGGACTGCTCTGCCCCCACCAACCCCTTTTCCAGCAAGACCACCTTCTGCCCTGCCCGCGCCAGCCAATAGGCCGCCGACACGCCGCCGATGCCGCCGCCGATGACCACACAATCAGCGGCGGGCGGCAAGGTTCCGGGCGTTTCGATAAGATGCAGGGGGGCCGGCATGCGAAGCTCCTTTGACCTGTTGCACACTAGTCGGATCGATGCCGCGCGTTGTTCCGGATTGGCCGGCAGCTTCGGCATTTTCTGTTGAAAGCACGGGGGATTTCGAATGATGTAGGGCAGGAACACGCCCTATACCTGCAGAAACTGCGGAGCAGTGCGCACCTTCAGGACAGAGCCATGACGCTTCCGTACAAACTCGACAGGATCGACATCAAGATTCTTGCCGTTCTTCAGCAAAATGGTCGGATCACCAATGTTGAACTGGCCGAGGAAGTGAATCTGTCGCCCTCGCACTGTCTCATGCGGGTCAAGAAGCTGCAACAGGCGGGATATATTGTCGGCTATTCCGCGCAGATCGATCTGGCCCGTCTGGGAGAAACACTGACCGTCTTTACTGAGTTCACACTGAAGAACCACCGGCAGATCGACTTCGCCCGCTTTCAGGAGGCGCTGGAAAAGATCGACGGCTGCGTCGAGTGTCATCTGGTGTCGGGCGGCTACGATTATCTGGCGAAATTCGTCACCGGCAGCATCAGCGATTATCAGGCCATGGTCGAAGGACTGATTGACCGGAATGTCGGGGTGGACAAGTATTTCAGCTTTGTCGTTCTGAAGACGCCTTTCGTGAAACAGCATATTCCGCTGACCCGGCTGTTCGCCGATCGCTACTGAACCGCTGTTCCTGCAGCCAAACCTGTCTCAATAACCCTTGACCTGATCGACAAGGCCGGGAATCCCGGCACCCTGACGCAGGGCCCTGACCACGGCCAGAGCATGCCGCGCGCCTTCTTCGGGATCGGTCTGCGCCGCAACATGCGGGGTGACGATGATCTGCGGGTGGCGCCATAGCCAGTGGTCATGCGGCAGGGGTTCGGGGTCGGTCACATCGAGAACCGCTGCCGATAGCTGGCCAGAGTCCAGCGCCTCGCGCAGGGCAGGGATGTCGAGGTGTTTCCCTCGACCGGCATGGACCAGGCCCGCCCCTCGCGGCAATGCGTCAAATGCTCTCTTGCCGAGAATGCCTCTGGTTTCGTCGGTCAATGGCAGCAGGCAGATCAAGAGATCGGTGCGTGCGAGGAACGCGTCGAGCCTGTCCATCGCAAAGACCGGCACGCCTCGGGCGGTGTGGCCACCGGTGCGCGACAGGCCCGCAACCTCGAAGCCGAGGGCGGTCAGGCTGTCTGCGACCAATGTTCCGATCCGTCCCATGCCCAGTATTCCGACCCGCCGGGCGGTGGCCGCCCGCACCGGATGACTGCGCCACAGGCCTTGCTGGGCCTGACGCAGGTAAACCGGGAGATCCCTGTGCAGCATCAAGGTGGACATGACCACCCAGTCGCGGACCATCGCCTCGATTCCGGGTGCCAGGGTGCGCGACAGCAGGACGCCGGGCGGCATCGGCGGAAGGTGATCGACCCCGGCCCCAACCGAAATGACAGCGCGCAGATTGGGATAGCGGCCAAGGTCTGCCGGAGGCGTCCAACAGGCGATCGCCGTCACCTGCGCAGGGTCGGTCACTGCGCCCTCGCCCTCGATCATCGTTTCTCCCGCCTCGGCGAGAATCCTCCGCCAGACCGTCGCCCGCTCAGGGGTGGAAAGAAACAGCAGAGCCATCAGCGCAGAACCGCGCGGATCTCGGGGTCTTGCAGCGTCAGATCCAGAACCTTGCGGGTGCGCGCGATGATCGCGTCGATATCGTCCTCGGTGCAGCATAGCGGAGGGGCATAGCCGAACACGCCCTGTGCGAAGGAGCGGATGACCAGCCCCTGCTCCCAGGCCCGGTCGAACAGCCGGGTTGCGGCCTGCAGCGCCGCAGGCAGCGGGGTCTTTGCCTGCTTGTCGGTCACCAGCTCGACCGCCGCCAGCATCCCGCGGCCGCGCACATCGCCGACGAGCGGGTGGTCGGACAGGCCGCGCAATCCCGCGAGCAGCCGCGCCCCCATGCGGCGACCGTTTTCCAGCAACCCGCCTTCATAAAGCGACAGCACCTCCAGCGCGACAGCCGCCGACACAGGATGCGCGGAATAGGTGAAGCCATGGCCCACCGCCCTGGCCCCGGCGAACTCGGCGATGGTCTCATAGACATGGTCGGCCATCAATACGGCGCCCATCGGTACATAGCCCGATGTCAGCCCCTTGGCCAAGGTCATCAGATCGGGCACGATGCCCTCGTCCTCGCAGGCAAATAGCGGGCCGGTGCGGCCAAAGCCGGTGATGACCTCGTCGGCGACGAACAGTACGCCATAAGTGCTGCACAGGTCGCGCATCGCCTTGATCCAGCCTGGCGGGGGCACCAGCACCCCGCCCGAGCCCTGGATCGGTTCGACATAAAAGGCCGCGACGCGCTCGGCACCGATTTCCTCGATCTTTGCTTGCAGCTCGGCGACCGAGGCGGCGACCACCGCCTGCGGGTCATCGGCCAGCGGATTGCGATACAGGTCATGCGAGGCGATCTTGTGTTGCCAGTCGAAGGGCAGGCCAAAGCCGTCATGAAAAAGCGGCAGCGCCGTCAGGCCCGCGCCCATGCTGGTCGAACCGTGATAGCCCGATGCAACCGAGATGAACTGATCGCGGCCAGGCTGACCCTTTGCGTGCCAGTAATAGCGGATAAAGCGGATCGTGCTGTCCACCGCGTCCGAGCCGCCGAGGGTGAAATAGACGTGGTTCAGATCGCCGGGTGCTCTTTCGGCCAGGGCAGCGGCAAGGCGGATGGGGGCCTCGGCGCCAAGGTCGAAATAGCCCGTCGCATAGGGCAGTTCACGCATCTGGCGCGCGGCGGCATCGACCACGCTTTCCTGTCCATAGCCGGCGTTGACGCACCAGAGCCCGGCAAAGCCGTCGATCAGTTCGCGCCCATCGGCGTCTGTGACCCTGGCGCCCTTGGCCGCCCTGATCAGACGCACGCCGCGGGCTTCATGTCCCCGAAAAGACGAGACCGGATGTACCAGATGCCGGCGGTCCAGTTCGGTCAGTGAATTGGAAAGAGGGGAGTGCGTGGTCAGCATGGTTGCTCCGAGAGTTCAGCCCAACGCCTGCGAGATCAGGGCATAGCTGTGGTGATCTGATGGGGTGGGGGGCCGGGGTGTGTGCACCATCGCTGTGCCATCGCCGACCCGGGCGAGGCCCAAGCCCTCGACATGCGATGACAGGTCGTGCGTCTTGTTCAGATCGATGCGCAGAAATCGCCCGGCCAGCCGATCGGCGGCTGCCGACATCAGCGCCTTCGCGGCGCCGGGATCGCGTGCGACAACCGGGCCCAGCACATGGCCGCGCCCGAAGGCCCGCAGCAGGGCAAAGCCGCCGTCGGTGCGCAGCGTTTCACCCGTTGCGGCGATCCGGGCGAGAAGGCCCTTGCGGTTCAGCCCGCTGGCAGCGGTGTCCATGATTGCCAGCGTCTCGATGTCGGCGGGTCCGAACCGGACAGGTCGTTCCGGTCGCATGGCATGCGCCAGCCCTTGGTGCTGGACAATATGGCCCCGTTCGGCAAACCCCAACTTGCGATACAGTGGCAGCCCGTCCTCGGTGGCCGTGAGGCGCATTTCGCGTCCCGGCGCCAGGGCGATGACGTGCTCCATCAATCTTCGACCAAGGCCCTGACCGCGCCTGTCTTGTGCCACGATGACCATGTTCAGCGCCGCAACCGGCCCGAAATCCGAGCAGATCGCCGTACCGACGAGCCGTCCGCTGTCAATAGCTGCGACGCCCTTCGAGATTGACAGGATCAGCGCCCAATCCTCGATCCGATGCGGCCAACCTGCGGCCTGCGAAAGGGAAAGAGCGGCAGGCAGCAGGTCGCCTGTCAGCGATACGAGCTCAATCGCCGATAGGGAAGGGTTGTCGATTCTTGTCATGACGGCATACCTGTCTGTTCCCGCCGAGATTAGGCCCTCTCGTCCAGCATCTTCGTTCAGTTCGGGAGGGTGGTCGGCAGTTTGCGTCAATTGCCCGAAACGCCGCCGCAGAATATGCCGTCAACCCGCGAGCCGGTTGCCAAGCCGCAGGATCATGGCACAGGTCGCCTGCAACTCGCCTTTGGTCAGGTATTCCTCGGGTTTGTGCGCGCGGCCGATGTCGCCTGGGCCACAGATCACCGCCGGAATGCCCGAGGCCTGGAACAGGCCCGCCTCCGTCCCATAGCTGACGGCGCCGAGCGGGGTCTTGCCGGACAGATCGGCGATCAGTGCGGCCAGCGGGTGATCGGCAGGCAGCGCCAATGCGGGATAGGTCGAGAGGGTCTCGACAACCAGTCCGGCAGTCTGTGCGGCATCGACCACCGGGCCCAGCAGCGAGGCCGGGTCTACCCCGGCGATGGCGCGGGCTTCCAGCTCTGCCTGGGCCAAGTCAGGGATGACGTTCAATGCGAGGCCGCCCGAAATCGTGCCGATCTGCAGGCTGGACCAGGGCGGCGCAAACCGGGCGTCCTGCGGGCCGTCCTGGATCGCGCGCGCCTGCCTGAGGGCCTCGGCCAACACCGGTAGCAGCGTGTGGATCGCATTCGAGCCAAGGTCAGGGCGCGAGGAATGACCGGCGACGCCTTTTGCGCGCAGCCGGATGGCCACCTTGCCCTTGTGCGCCAGCACCGGGGTCAGGCCAGACGGTTCGCCGATGATAGCCCCGGCAGGAGTCGAACAAAGCCCCGGCAGCGCCGCCAGCAGGTGCGGCACGCCGCGGCATCCGGCCTCTTCGTCATAAGACAGCGCCAGATGGATCGGCCTGGCCAGGTTCAGGCGTTGAAGTTGAGGCACCATGGCCAGCGCCGCCGCGACGAAGCCCTTCATATCGCAGGCGCCGCGGCCGATGAGCCGGTCCCCGAGCGAACGCAGAACGAAGGGGTCTGCCTGCCAGCCCGGTTCGGTGGCGGGCACAACGTCAAGATGCCCCGATAGCACATAGCCGGGCCGGTCGGCAGGGCCGACGGTGGCAAAGAGGTTGGCGCGGTCGCCCTCGGGCCCCGGCACGACATGGCAGGCCACGCCATGCGCCGCCAACCAGTCGCGGACAAAGCCGATGATCGCGCCGTTCGGACGGCCGACCACGCTGGGAAACGCGACCAGCCTTGCCAGCATGGCCTCGGGCGTCAGGGGTTCAGGCGTCATCCGGGCGCTCAGACCTGGGCGACGACATAGATCTTGCGGACAGTCTCGATGGTGCGCCAGGTGCCGACAAAGCCCGGTTTCATCACAAAGCTGTCGCCGGGGCCAAAGGTCCAGCTTTCGCCTGTCACCGAGGTGATTTCCGCCCGGCCGTGGATGATGTGGCAGAATTCCAGCGTGGTACCCTTCATCGAATGGGTCAGGCCCTGGGTGGCTTCCCAGACGCCTGTGAGCATTCTGTTCCAGTTCGGTTCACCGGCCGGGGTATCGTCATACTCCCAGGTGCTGAAAACGGGGTTGCCGTCGATCAGCCGTTCCGGCAGCGGGGCGCCCGGGCGCGGGGCGAAATCGGGGTTCGGGTTGATCGGGACGATGGTGGTCATCGGCTGTATGTCCTTGTTGCGGTGATCTTGTCTGAAAGTGCCCTGAGCCTCGCCGCAATCAGCGCCGAAAGAAGTGGCAGCACGGCAGGCTGTGCCGCTCTGGCCAGTCGATACGCAATTTACTGCGCTTGACCGGGCAAAGGCGGCAAGGACTGTCCTGCAAAACAGGCGATGCTGGATCATCATCGTCCAACGGAGACAACAATGACCGCCCGCCCCAAATTCGTGACCTTTGACTGCCACGGCACCATGATCTTCTTCAATATGGCCGGTGCTGCGCGCGACCATTACGCCGCACATTTGTCGCCCGCCCAGATGGAGGCGTTCATCCGGGATTTCTCCGGATATCGGCTGGACGAGGTGTTGGGCGCGTGGAAACCCTATGCCGAGGTCGTGCACAACGCGGTCGAGCGCACCTGCAAGCGCCATGGTATCGCCTTTGATCCGGCGGTCGCAGCCGAGATCTACGCGCGCATCCCCGGCTGGGGCCCGCATGCCGATGTGCCCGCCGGGCTGGCCAAGGTGGCTGGAGAGATCCCGCTGGTCGCCCTGACCAACTCGATGAATGTGCAGATCCCGCACAACATCGCCCGGCTGGGCGCGCCGATCGCCCATGTGCTGACCGCCGAAAGCGCGGGTGCCTACAAACCGCATATGCGGGCTTTCGAGTACATGTTCGACACGCTGGGCTGCGGGCCCGAGGAGATCGTGCATGTCTCGTCGAGCTTCCGCTACGACCTGATGACGGCGCATGACCTTGGCATCAGCCGCAAAGTATGGGTCAACCGTGGCCACGAACCGGCGAACCCCTATTATGGCTATACCGAGATCCCCGACATCTCGGGGCTGGCCGGCGTGCTGGGGCTGTAAGCGCGGGTTTGGCCCGGACAGAGCGAAATGCCAGTTCGGGCCACCACTTCAGACGATCCTGCTGTGGCAAAGCCGCGCTTCGACACTTCCATGGTGCAAAAGCCGGCAGACTGGTCACCGGATCGGCGCGCAATCTCGTGCCACGGGCCGCAACCGGAAGCCATCGCCATGAATGCCGAAAACGTCGCCGACAAGAACACGCCCTATTGGTGGGAGGCCGCTCCGGTCAAGCCACTGCCCCCGCAACCGCTGGCTAGGACGCTGGATGTGGCGATCGTCGGCGCGGGCTATGCGGGCCTGTCAGCGGGGCTGGTGCTGGCGCGGGCCGGGCGCTCGGTCGCCGCCTTCGACGCCATGCATCCGGGCGAAGGCGCCTCGTCGCGCAACGGCGGCGTCACCAGCGGCACCATCCGGCCCGACTTTGCCACGATGACCCGGCGCTTTGGCGAGGAGCGGGCGCTGGCGGTCGAGCAAGAGGGCAAGGTTGCGCGCGCGTTCCTCTATGACTTCATCAAGACCGAAGGGCTGGATTGCGACTTCAAGCTTGTGGGTCATTTCAAGGGCGCGCTCGGTTACGATCAGTATGACAAAATGGCCCGGGGCGCCGAGAGGCTGGCGAAACTGCTGGGCGTTGAATCCTATGCCGTGCCGCATGGTGGGCAACACGACTACATCGGCAGCGATTTCTACCGCGGCGGCGTCGTGCGGATGGACATCGGCGGGCTGCACCCGGCCAAGCTCCATGCCGAGATCCTGCGGGTGGCGCTGGCAGCAGGCGTGACGGTGCATGCGAACACGCCCGTCACGGCAATCCAGCGCGAGGGGGACGGATTCCGCGTCACCACCGCAGCCGGGACACTGAAGGCACGGCAGGTGCTGGTCTGCACCAATGGCTATACCGACGGCGCCGCCCCCTATTTGCGCCGCCGTCTGGTTCCGGTCCGGGCCCGGATTATCGCCACCGAACCGCTCGCCCCCGAGGTGATGGTGCGGCTGATGCCCAAGCGGATGATGATGGGCGAAAGCCGACAACTGGGATTCTATTACCGCCCCTCGCCCGATGGCGGCCGCATCCTGCTGGGTGGCCGCGACAGTTCGCACGCTGGCGATCCGGCCGAGCCGACGCACCGGTTGCGCGCGGGTCTGGCGCAAATCTTCCCCGATCTGAAAGACATACGCCTGTCGCATAGCTGGTTCGGCAATGTGGCCATGAACCGCGACATGATCCCGCGCATTTTCGAGAAGGATGGCGTGCTCTATGCCAGCGGGTTCTGCGGCTCGGGCGTGGTCTGGGCGCCCTGGGTAGGGATGCGCGCCGCGCACAAGCTGATGGGCCATGCCGAACAGGCGCGCAGCGCCTTCGATTTTCGGCCCCCGGCAGCGGTTCCGCTCTATCGCGGCAATGCCTGGTTCATGCCGGCGATCATCAAGGGCTATGCCGTGCAGGATCAGATCGCTTGGTGGAAAACCCGCCGCTGACCCCGGCTGAACCCCACCGACGCAAGAAAGAGCAGCCCATGCACTACCTCTCGACACGCGGCCATCCCGGGTGCCGGACATTCTGCGAGATCCTGCTTGAAGGCCTCGCGCCGGATGGCGGGCTCTACATGCCCGAAACCTATCCGCAGGTGGATGCCGCCACGCTGGACCGTTGGCGGGCGCTGGCCTATCCCGATCTCGCCTTCGAGATCCTGTCACTGTTCATCGACGACATCCCGCCCACCGACCTGAAGGCGATCTGCGCGAAGACCTACACGACCGAAGTTTTCGGTGCTGCCCGGATCGTGCCGGTGCGCGCGCTTGAGCCGGGTCTGCACATCGCCGAACTGTCCAACGGCCCGACTCTGGCCTTCAAGGACATGGCGATGCAACTGCTGGGCAATCTGCTGGAATACGAGCTGGCGCGGCGGGGCGAGACGCTGAACATCCTTGGCGCCACCAGCGGCGATACCGGCAGCGCGGCCGAGCACGCCATGCGCGGCAAGACCGGGATTGCCATCGTCATGATGTCGCCGCACGGCCGTATGAGCGCCTTTCAACAGGCGCAAATGTTCAGTCTGCTGGATGAAAACGTCCACAACCTCGCCATCGAGGGTGTGTTCGACGATTGCCAGGACATCGTGAAAGCCGTTTCGGCCGACGCCGAATTCAAGGCTCGCTACCGGATCGGCGCGGTCAATTCGATCAACTGGGCGCGCATTGCCGCTCAGGTGGTCTATTACTTTGCCGCCTGGCTGCAGGTCGCACGGGACGGTGACAGCGCAGTCGACTTCGCCGTTCCTTCGGGTAATTTCGGCAATGTCTGTGCCGGGCATGTCGCGCGGATGATGGGGTTGCCCATCGGGCGGCTGGTGGTCGCCACCAACGAGAACGACGTGCTGGACGAGTTCTTTCGCACCGGGGCTTACCGCGTGCGGGAGCGCGCCGAGACGCATGAAACCTCGAGCCCCTCGATGGACATCTCCAAGGCGTCGAATCTGGAACGCTTTGTCTTTGACCTGCTGGGACGCGATGCGGCGCGGACCAAAGAGCTGTTCTCAGATCGACTGACCGGGCAAGGTGGTTTTGATCTGCGCGCTGACCCTCATTTTGTGTTGGCGGCGGGGCGATTCGGCTTTGTCAGCGGCCGTAGCAGCCATGCCGACCGGCTGGCGATGATTCGCGACACCTGGAACCGCTTTGGCCAGATGATCGACCCGCATACTGCCGATGCGCTGACTGTGGCGCGTCGCCATGTCGGCCTGGGGCGGCCGATGATCGTGCTGGAAACCGCGCAGCCGGTCAAATTCGCCGAGACGCTGCGCGAGGCTCTGGGGCGCGAGCCGGACCGTCCGGCCGGGTTCGACGGCATCGAGGATCTGCCAAAGCGGTTCACCGTGCTCCCCGCCGATGCGCAGGCGGTCAAGGCCAGGCTGATCGAGATGCTTCACGCGGCGCGTGGCTGAACAGCGACGCGGCCCATGGAACAAGGGGTCGCCCCGTCGGCGTTCGGCGGGGCAGCCGCGATTTTTGCTATCGCTTGGCTGGGACATGCGCCAACCTTGCAGGGAACGCACCATCGGACAGGACGCGGATAGCAGGGCTTGAGGTAGGAATATCATGGCGCCAACACTCGAAGATCATCTTCGCCAGAGTCTTTCGCAGATCGAGGCCGAAGGCCTCTACAAGCACGAACGGGTGATCAGCTCGACCCAGTCGGCGCTGATCGACGTCAGCGGCAAGCAGGTGCTGAATTTCTGTGCCAACAATTACCTTGGCCTGGCGAACTCGCCCGAGCTTTGCGACGCGGCCAAGGAAACGCTGGATCGTTACGGCTATGGCATGGCCTCGGTGCGTTTCATTTGCGGTACGCAAGACGAGCACAAGGCCTTGGAAATGCGGCTGTCGTCTCACCTCGGCATGCAGGATACCATCCTCTATTCCTCGTGCTTTGACGCCAATGGCGGCCTGTTCGAAACGCTGCTGGGCGAAGAGGATGCGGTCATTTCGGACGCGCTCAACCATGCCTCGATCATCGACGGTATCCGGCTGTCAAAAGCGCGGCGCTATCGCTATGCCAACAATGACATGGCTGAACTTGAGCAGCGGCTGAAAGACGCCTCGGATGCGCGCTTTCGCCTGATTGCCACCGACGGCGTGTTCTCGATGGACGGGGTGATCGCCAATCTGCAGGGCATCTGCGATCTGGCCGAGGCCTATGATGCGATCGTGATGGTGGATGACAGCCACGCGGTCGGTTTCATCGGCGACCATGGGCGCGGCACGCCGGAATATTGCGGCGTCGAGGGGCGGGTTCACATCCTGACCGGCACGCTGGGCAAAGCTCTGGGCGGCGCCTCGGGGGGCTATACCGCCGCCAGCCAGCCGGTGGTCGATTGGCTGCGCCAACGTTCACGGCCGTATCTGTTTTCCAACACGCTGATGCCCGCGATCGCCGGGGCCTCGCTCAAGGTACTCGATCTGATCGAGAAGGGAGGCGACCTGCGCCGCAAGCTTCAGGACAACGCCGCCCGCTTTCGGTCGGGCATGCAAGAGGCGGGCTTTACGCTGGCGGGTGCCGACCATCCGATCATCCCGGTGATGATCGGCGACGCGGCGCTCGCCTCGCAAATGGCTGAAAAGCTGCTCGCCCGCGGGATCTATGTGATCAGCTTCTCGTTTCCTGTCGTTCCCAAGGGGCAGGCCCGGATCCGGACGCAAATGTCTGCGGCGCATTCGGTCGAAGACATTGACCATGCCGTCGCGGCCTTTATTGCGGTCGGCCGCGAACTCGGGGTGATTTCGTGATGAACAACACGATGCGAGCCCTGGTGAAGGCCAAGGCCGAGCCTGGCATCTGGATGGAACAGGTTCCGCTGCCCGAGATCGGCCCCAACGACGTGCTGATCAAGGTGAGGAAGAGCGCGATCTGCGGCACAGACGTCCATATATACAACTGGGACCAGTGGGCACAGAAGGTTGTGCCGGTGCCGCTGGTGACGGGTCACGAGTTCGTCGGCGAGGTGGCCGAGGTCGGCAAGGCAGTCACCGCCTACAGCGTCGGTCAACGCGTCTCCGGCGAGGGGCATATCGTCTGCGGCCATTGCCGAAACTGCCGGGCAGGGCGGGGGCATCTGTGCCGCAATACCTTGGGCGTCGGCGTCCAACGCCCCGGTTCCTTTGCCGAATATCTGTCGCTGCCGCAGCACAATGTCGTGCCGATCCCCGATGACGTTCCCGATGAAATCGCCGCGATCTTTGACCCCTTGGGCAATGCTGTGCATACCGCGCTGTCCTTTGACCTGGTCGGCGAGGATGTGCTGGTCACTGGCGCCGGGCCGATCGGCATCATGGGCGCGCTGGTCGCGCAGGCGGTCGGCGCCCGCAAGGTGGTTATCACCGATATCAACCCGGTCCGGCTGGATCTGGCGCGCAAGCTGGGTATCCATCACGTCGTTGACGCCTCGACCGAGACGCTCGCCGATGTGATGCGTCAGGTCGGTATGAAGGAAGGCTTCGACGTCGGGTTGGAGATGTCGGGCTCGGCGATCGCCTTTCGTGACATGATCGACGCGATGAACAATGGCGGCAAGATTGCCATTCTGGGCATCGCACCGACCGGGTTCGAGATCGACTGGAACAAGGTCATCTTCAAGATGCTGACCCTCAAGGGCATCTATGGCCGCGAGATGTTCGAAACCTGGTACAAGATGATCGCGCTGGTGCAGGGTCCGCTTGATGTGTCTGGTCTGATTACCCACCGCATCGGCATCGACGATTATCAATCCGGATTCGAGGCCATGCGCACGGGCCAGGCCGCGAAGGTGGTGATGGATTGGTAGGGCAGGGGCGTCGGCCCGACAGGCACGGCATGGCCAAGGGGCATCGGATGATGCTCCCCGCTGATGTGCGCCGCTTCATTCACATCTGCAGGATGGCGCCCAACTGATCGGCGACCCCTGTTCCTGCCGATCGGAAACGGCCGTCAAAGACCGCCGTGCCGACCGTGAACCCTGCCGCGCCGGCCCTTCGCAGCATGGCGATCTGTTCGGGCTGCTGGATCGATCCGGCGACGATCACCGGCTTGGCACTGGCGCGGCACACCGCTGCGATCAGCGCCGGAACATCCCCCGAATTGCGCCAGGCCAGCAGATCCAGACCGGTGACGCCGGGGTGCGCGGCGAGTTGGGCCGCGCTGGCCGCGATCTCGTCAACCGTGCCGTCCAGAATGCTGGGATGGCCATGCACCCGGCCGGGAAAGGGGTAATAGCCGATCCCGGTTCCTGCCAGCAGTGGCAGGACCTCGACCGCATTCACCCCGCCGAGGATACGGTCAACACCCAGCCCGACTCCGGCCTTGACCGAGGCGATTTCGCTGTCGCGGTCCAGCGAGACCACTTCCAGATAGGCGACAGCCCCGGCCCCCCGGATGCGCCGGGTCAACAAGGCCAGCTCGTCAAACGCCAGCCCCACATCCTTGAAACCGATATGCCGGACACCTGCCGCCAGCGCCGTTTCCAGATGCTTGGCCGCATCCGGCACGGTGCGGTCGTTGCGGGTCAGCATGAAGATGAAGTCGGGGCGGCGCGCGGGTTCAGACATGGCGGGCGGCTTTCATGGAGGAACGCAGGATCACGGCATGGTCAAAGGCGGCTTCCAGGCTCTGGGGATCGGCCCTGCCGGTTCCGGCGATGTCAAAGGCTGTCCCGTGGTCAGGGCTGGTGCGCACGAAGGGCAGGCCCAGGGTGATGTTCACCCCTTTCTCAAGGCCCAGATACTTGACCGGGATCAGCCCCTGATCGTGGTATTGCGCAACCACCACATCGAACCGCCCCTGCCGCGCCTGCATGAAAACCGTGTCGCCCGGCCAGGGGCCGCTGACGTCCAGGCCTTCGGCGCGCGCGGCGGCGATGGCGGGGGCGATGATCCGCAGCTCCTCGTCGCCAAACAGCCCGCCTTCGCCCGCATGGGGGTTCAGACCGGCAACCGCGATGCGGGGCGCGGCAATGCCGAGCGCCTGCGCCCCCCGCTGCGCCAGACGGATCGCCGCCATCTGTGCCGGGAAATCGGCCCGGCGAATCGCTTCGGACAGCGCGCAGTGGACCGTCACCAGCACGGTGCGGATCTGGTCGTTGACCAGCATCATCGCAACACGCTCGGCCCCGCCCAGATCGGCGAGGATCTCGGTATGGCCAGGATAGGCCATACCGGCAGCAGCCAAAGCTTCCTTGTGGATCGGGGCGGTGACGATCCCTGCCACCTGCCCGGCGCGGGCCAGCGCGATCGCGGCGGCAATCGCGTCAAAAGCGGCCTGGCCTGCTGCGGCGCTGATCCGCCCGTGTTGTGGAACCACCGCCAGACGCGAGGTTTCCAGCACGTTGAGCCGCCCGTGGCGGGCCTCCTGCGGGCTGGAGATTCGATGCAGCACCAACATCGGGTCGAGCAGATCGGCCGCGCGCTGCAGGCAGGTCATGTCGCCCAGAGCCAGCCAGCGACGGCGCTCTGGACCGCGCAGATGCATCTTGATCACCAGCTCGGGGCCGATGCCTGCTGGGTCGCCCATCGTCACAGCCAGAGGAAGATCTTTGTCAGGCATCAGATGACTCCGTTTGTCCGGTCAGGATGTTGACAGCCTGCTCCAATGTCCGCGCCGTGCCGAAGCCACTCGCCTTCATTGCCACCCAGAGCGTGCGACCGGAAATCCGGACGATGCCCGCCGGAAAGCCCGGCTCCAGATGGCGAACCAGATCGAATTGCGTGACTGCGAGTCGTTCCAGAATCGCCGCCATGGTTTCTCCGCCGGTGGCGATCACCGCATCGAACTGGCCCCGCAACAGGGCTTTTGCCGCCCGATCGACCAGATTTGCCAAAGGCGCCATACTCTGACGGGTCCGCGGGGCGGCGAGGCAGATCGCGGGGGCGTCGGCGGCAACGGAAGCCGACAGATTGTCCAGGACGGGGATGCCCGCGGCGGCGAGATGGTCGCATTGGATATGGGTTGCGGGATTGGCGCTGCCGGCTACAACCAACACGCGCTGCGCCGGGGTAGGCTGCTGCGGCCTGTCGGCCCCCTGCGGCGCCAGCTCGGCCAGTGCCAGGGCCATGCCCGGCGATCCGACCCACAGCATCTGCGCGGGATTCCGCAGACGCGCGACCTGATGGTTCAGCTCGGATTGGCTGGCGGCGTCAAGGATCAGCACCGGCGCGGCGTCCGGAACTGGACTGTCGGGGCGCAGGACAACGGCGGGGCCAAGCGCCGGATCAATCAGATCGGCGATACGCGACGTGCGTGCCGGATGGACCGGATCAAGGGCATAGGGGCTGCAATCGACGGGCGCCCCGAGGACGAACTGAATCCCGTCCCGGGTAATCCGTCCAGCCGCTGGAAAGGCCGGAGCGACGACCAGCCCCCTGCGGTTGCTCGCCCGGAACGCGGCGGCGATCTCGGCTCGCACATGGCCGCGCAAGGTGGAATCCACGGTCTTGAGCAGGATCTGCCGGTGCGCCAGGGCGCCGATCGCCTCGGCTGTCCGTTTGGCGGCGACTTGCGCGTCTGCGCCTCGGCTGCCGGTATCCAGCGCGACGATACGGGCGGTGGGCGGCTCGTGCTGGCCGCGCAGGATCACCGGGCGGTCGCCGCGCGGCAGGAAAGCCATTGCGGCATCGGCCGCGCTGGTCAGGTCATCGGCGACAATGCCGGTCATCCAGGCGGCAGGTTGGGTCATATCCGTGATATGGACGCAATCGTGATTCCATAATATGCATGATTCTTGGCCATGATATGTGATTAAAACTGACGAATGAGACGCAATGAGATCCCGTCGCTCGATGATCTCCGGGCCTTTGAGACAATTGCCAGGTTAGGTTCGATCCGGGCCGCGGCCGAGGAAATGGTGCTGACCCATGGCGCTGTCAGCCGTCGGGCCGCCAATCTGGCGGCGGCCCTCGGGCTGCAATTGCTCGAGCCTTCGGGTCGCGGCCTGCGTCTGACGGCGGCCGGAACGCAGCTCTCGCAAGCGACCACGCGCGCGCTCGATCTGATTGCGGTGACGTTGCGAGAGATCCGCCAGTCCGATGTGCCGGAACCTGTCTTGCTGTCGTGCGAACGATCCCTGGCGATGCGCTGGCTGATCCCGCGCCTGTCCGGCTTTCAGGATCGCTTTCCCGATACCGATGTTCACCTGTCGACTGGCGGGGGTGCGGTTGATTTCGGCCGTGGCCGGGTGACGTTGGCGATCCGCAGGCTGGACTTTCCGCTTCGGCCCGACTGGAATGTGCAGCGGCTGATGGCCGAGCGCGTCGGCCCGGTGCGCCTTCCGACCGATGCAGAGGGGATGCGCGACGGCGAGTATGTCGCGCTTGGCAGTCGCACCCGCCCCGAGGCCTGGCCCAATTGGCTGCGCAATCATCCAAGGGCGCCAAAGCCGCGCAGCATCCGAATGCTGGACCACCATTTCCTGATGGTCGAGGCGGCGCTTGGCGGGTTGGGAGTTGCGTTGGCGCCATGGGTTCTGGTGCGTGAGGATGTCGCCCGCGAACGCCTGGTTGCCCCGTGGGGATTCGATCCCGATGGCACCGACTATGGGCTGATCGCACCAAAGGACAACCTGGAGCGCGCAGAGGTTCGGGCCCTACGTGACTGGCTGGTGCAGCAGTCTAAAGCCGACGCCGACGTGTGAGGCCGGTATCCAGCGCGCAAACCCTGGGTCAGGGCCGGGTCGATTTCGCCTCGATCAGGGCAGCGGCCATGTAGAGATCCTGCAGCGAAATGCCGGAACTGTCGAAAACAGTGATTTCTCCCGCAGAGCGCCGACCCGGGTGTCGGCCTTCGACAACGTCGCCAATGGGGCCTAGCCTGAGGTCGCCTGCCTCGATAGCGTCGCGCACATGCTGAAACTCGCCGATCTGCACCGATTGGGACGGCAGATCACAAAACAACGACGCCGAAGCCAGTAATTCGGTCGGTAGTTCATGCTTGCCGGGGGCGTCTGATCCCATGCTGACGACATGGGTTCCGGGACGCACCCAGGCGGCCTCGAACAGCGGCTCGCGGGTGGGGGTTGCCGTCACCACGATATCGGCTGCGCAAACTGCCTCTTGCGGCGAGACGGCGCGCGCCTTCAGCCCCTGCAGGCGGAGTCGATCGACGAAGGCCTCACAGCGGGGCGATGGTCGGGAAGCGACCAGCACGGTGTCTATCGGGCGGATGCGGGTCAATGCCGCAACTTCAAAGCCCGCCTGATGCCCCGCGCCGAATATCGCAAGAACGCGGCAGTCGGGATGGGCCAGCAGATCCGCAGCCACCGCATTGGCGGCTGCGGTCCTGTAGGCGTTGACCTTGCCAGCCTCGATCACCGCGCCAAGCCGCCCGGTCTGAGGATCCAACAGCACGATGGTCGAGTTGTGGCGCGCAAGACCGCGGGCCGGGTTCCCCGTCCAGAACGACCCCAGTTTCGCACCGGCAAGTTCTTCTGCCCAGCCGGATTTGATCGAGAAGGTGTTGCCCGCCTCGCGCGTGCGCCCCAACACCGCCGGAAAGACCTCGCCTTGCCCCGCGGCGGCGGCAACAAGGGCCCGCCGCACCGCCCTGAAGGCAATTTCATGCGTGACAAGTGCGGCAGATTCTTCTTCGCTGATATAGATCATCCGGGGCTCCTTGTGTCGTCCGGGCCGAGTATTGGCCCCGCATGCGCGGTCTGCCGCAGGCGGCAGGCCGCGCGGCCCTTCTATTCTCTGGGTATAACGCGCCGTCTTATATGCCGATGACCGGCGCAAAACGAATGATCCCACCGACGGGGCGGGGGGAAACGGCAGCGAAAACTGCGGGGTGTCCAGCAGTCTGAAGCCTAGTCAAACGCGACGCAGATCAACGGGCAGAGTGTTACCTATGAGCATCCATGAGGCGAGTAACAGGATCAGGGTGCCTGCCGAGTTGCGAGATTTCGGGGATCGTCACGTCGCGGGCGCGCTGAAGCTGTCTCAGGAGATGGGCTGGCCCTATCGTCTCGAAGATTGGGAGGTCGCGGCCAGACTCGGCAAAGGGCTGGTGCTTGAGCGCGCGTGCGAGGTGATTGGTACGGCCCTGTGGTGGACCTATGGCCAGAGCTTTGCTACCGCCGGAATGATTATCATCACCGGGACCGAACAGGGCCGTGGCCACGGCGCCCGGCTGTTCAACGCATTGCTGGCGGCGACCGAAGGGCGCAACCTGCTGCTGAATTCGACAGATGAGGGCTATCCGCTCTATGCGCGGCGGGGGTTCGCGCCTTGGGGCAGGGTGCTGCAGCATCAAGGGCAGTTTGCCGCCGACGCGGAGCTGCCCGCCCGCCCGCACGGCATCCGCTCGGCGACGCCCGCCGATCTTGCTGCGATCCAGCGGATTGATGAGGGCGCCAGTGGCATGCCCCGGACCGAGATGGTCGCCACGCTTGCCGGGATGGGCAGGGTGATGGTCGTCGAGCGTGCCGGGCAGATTGCCGGCTATTCGATCGCCAGGAAATTCGGCCGTGGCCATGTGGTTGGTCCGGTCGCTGCCCAAGACGCCGAGGATGCCCGTCAACTGATCCTCGCGCAATTGGCCGAACTTCGCGGAGAATTCGTTCGGATTGACGTTTATGCCCATGACGGGCTGGGCGACTGGCTGGCTGGCCTCGGGCTGGTCTGCACTGGTCAGGCGGCCGCGATGGTCAAGGGGCAGCAACCTGTCACTGACGGGGCGATCCGGATATTTGCGCTGGCAAACCAATCCTTTGGTTGATGTGCCAACCGGAATGCCCAAGCAACCCAAGGCCCAGGCGGTGCAGACATGAAACTAACATCCTATTGGCTGGATACCTCACGCCCGTTCGAGCACGGCGCCACAGTTCCGCTGGAAGGCACCTATGACGTTGCGGTCGTCGGTGGCGGCCTGACAGGGGCTTCCGCCGCGCTGGCCTTGGCGAAAAAGGGCGGCCGGGTTGCCCTGCTCGAGGCTGATACGATCGGCAACGCGGCTTCGGGCCGCAATGGCGGCATGTGCAACAATGGCTTTGCGCAGAATTATGCGGTCATGGTCGGCAAATATGGCACCGAACGGGCAAATGCGCTCTACAAAGCGTTCGATTCTGGTGTCGATCTGGTCGAGCGGCTGGTGCGCGACGAACAGATCGATTGCAGCTTTGCCCGCGTCGGAAAGCTGAAGCTCGCCGCCAAACCCGAGCATTTTGACGTTCTGGCCCGCAGCCAGGAGATGCTTGCAGCCAGTGCCGACCCCGATACGCGGATGATCCCGCGCAGCGAGATGCGTAGTGAGGTCGGAACCGACCGCTATCACGGTGGCCTGCTCTATCCCAAGAGCGCCGGCATGCATGTCGGGCGCTTTGTCCGCGGGCTGGCGACGGCAGCCACGCGGCGGGGGGCTGAGGTTTATGAGCAGGCTCCGGTGATGCGCCTGCAAAAGACGACCGGGGGGCATGCGCTGCAAACTCCCAGGGGCAAGATCGTCGCGCGGCAGGTTCTGCTGGCGAGCGGCATTTCCCAGGTTGGTCCGCTGGGATGGATCCGGCGCCGCATCGTGCCGGTCGGGGCCTTTCTGATCGTCACCGAGCCGTTGTCGCCCGCCATTCTGGCGCAGCTTATGCCGACCGGGCGCATGGTTGTGGATACGCGCAACCTTGTCGTCTATTGGCGGCTGACGCCGGACAATCGCCTGCTGTTTGGCGGCCGCGCCCGGTTTGCCGGAACCAACCCGCGCTCGGACCAGAAAAGCGGCGAGATCCTGAAAGCCGCAATGGTCGAGGTTTATCCCGAGCTCGCCGGGATTCGGGTGGATTACTGCTGGGGCGGTCTGGTGGACATGACCCGTGATCGCCTGCCCCGCGCGGGCGAGCGCGACGGCATCTTCTATTCGATGGGCTACAGCGGGCATGGCACCCATATGTCAACGCTGATGGGCCACATCATGGCCGATGTGATGGACGGCCGCCCCGATCTGAACCCCTGGCGCGAGTTCGACTGGCCGGCGATCCCCGGTTACTTCGGCAAGCCCTGGTTCCTGCCGATCCTGGGCGCCTATTACCGCATGAAGGATCTGATGAGCTGACGGCGCCGCGTGCGGCTTTGGCTACCGACCAAAGAGCGCCGACGTTTGTGCGCGTCGCCCGTGCTACGCTCGGCGTTCCCACGCCAACCGTTCCTTGGCATTTTTGTGGGCGTCGTCACATAGCTCGGATCGAGCCGATGGGACGGGCACGGCCATCTCCTGTGGCGGGCGCGACAGCAATGAACACCAGCATCATGCCCGGGCATCGCGGCCTTCGCTGCGATCCGTCTCGCTGCGACCTCACTGTCACGGCCGGGTTGATCTGCGCTGATGCATATCGAATGCTTGTCACGATTGCTCCTGACGCGACCATGCCGGGAAATCCGCGCCGTTTCACGGCTCAGGGGGCGCGGAATGTCTCAGCAACAGCCTTGCGCGGCGCGAAGACGATGGTGCGGTGCACTGCCTCTGTCATCCGCGCCGGGACGCCGACCAGAATAATATGCCTGCGGTAGCCTGAACTACAGTTTCTCGTGCTGCGAAGTTGCCGGGTTTCAGCAGTCGTCTCACCCTCGGAGCAGCCAAACTTGCATGGAATGGTGCCAGAGCGCGGTTTTCGTCAGCCGCGTCCACAGAGAGAACAACCAAATGAACGCCGTTCTCGGACATAGCTTTTCAGAGGTCATCACACTGCCGGTCGCGGTTTCATGTTGACGGCTCTGTCCATGGAACGGGAGGGGCGGCGCCAGGGCGGCTCTCCGGATTTGAGAAAGCAAGGGAAATTGATGACCACAGGCATGCAGGAAATAGCGGCTTCCGATGTGGCGCTGTCAGTGCGCGCTTTGACCATCAGCCTGCCCAAGGGCATGGAACGCGAGCATGCGGTGCAGGACATTTCCTTCGACCTTCGCAGAGGCCAGATCCTGTGCGTCATCGGCGAATCCGGTTCAGGGAAATCGGTGACGGCAAACACGATCATGGGGCTGCTGCCTAAGGTCATCAAGATCACCGGAGGTTCCATCCAGCTCGAGGGCCGCGAGATCGTCGGCATGGGCCCCGAAGCCCTGCGCAGCCTGCGCGGCCGGGTGGTGTCGATGATTTTTCAGGACCCGCTGTCGGCGCTGAACCCTCTGATGACAGTTGGCGAACAGATCGACGAGGCCATGCAGGCGCATGGTGTCGGCACCCCGACCTTTCGGCGCGAGCGTGCGATCGAACTCCTGACCGAGGTTGGCTTGCCCAATCCGGAACTGATGTACCATCAATACCCGTTTCGTCTGTCGGGTGGGCAACGCCAGCGCGTGATGATCGCGATGGCGCTGGCGTTGGAACCCTCGATCCTGATCGCTGACGAGCCGACCACCGCGCTCGATGTGACGACCCAGGCGCAGATTCTGACGCTTATTCGTGACATCCAGCGCCGGAAGGGTATGAGCGTGATGTTCATCACCCATGATTTCGGCGTGGTGGCCGAGATCGCCGACAGCGTAGTGGTGATGGAAAAGGGCCATGTCGTCGAATCCGGCACGGCCAGTGAAGTGCTGCAAACTCCCAGCCATCCCTATACGCAGCGGCTTATCGCTGCGGTCCCGCATCTGACGGGTACGAATCGCACTCCGCTGCAAACTGCCGGGAAAGATCCGGTTCTGAAGGTCGAGGGTCTGGTCAAGACCTATCGCAGCGGCAGCAGATTATTCGGTACATTGCGGGTTGTGCCTGCGGTGCGTGAGGTTTCCTTTGAACTCGCTCCGGGGCGAACCCTGGGCGTTGTCGGGGAAAGCGGCTCGGGGAAATCGTCGCTGGGACGGCTGCTGACCAAGCTGATGCCCTGCGACAGCGGCCGCATCCTGTTCGAGAACCGCGACGTTGCGCCGATGACCGAGGCCGAATTCCGCCCGGTGCGCCAGCGCATCCAGATGATCTTTCAAGACCCCTTTGCCTCGCTCAATCCGAGGGCGACGATTGGCAGGATCCTGACCATGGGGCCTGTCGCGCACGGCATGGCGCCGACGAAGGCGCACGATGAGGCGCGGGCAATGCTCGATATGGTCGGGCTCGATGCCGGGGCCATCGGCCGCTATCCCCATGAATTCTCGGGCGGGCAGCGCCAGCGGATCGGCATCGCGCGCGCCTTGATGTTCAAGCCCAGGCTGCTGGTCGCCGACGAGGCTGTCTCGGCGCTGGATGTGTCGATCCAGGCGCAGATCCTGCTGCTTCTGGACCGGATCCAGCGCGAGACGGGCGTGTCCATGGTCTTTATCACCCACGATCTGCGCGTGGCCAGTCAGATCTGCGACGACATTGCCGTAATGCAGCACGGGCGGATCGTCGAGATGGGGCCACCCTCGCAGATCTTCCTCAATCCGCAATCAGCCTACACGCGCGAACTGGTCGCTGCCATTCCGGGCGAACGCCCGAAAGGGCGGGCGCCGCAGGCCGCCCAGTCTTGACAAAATCGACCAACAAAACACCAACAGGAGAATACCCAATGACCCACGAATCCAAGACCCAGTTCGGCTATTCGCGGCGTCAGGCCTTGCGCCTGATGGCTGCCAGCGGTGCGGCGGGTTTGCTTGCGCCGCAACTGCTGGGCAAGCCAGCCTTTGCCCAGACGCCCCCGGCTGCCCCGACAGGGCGCATCGTGGTCGGCCTGTCGCAGGAGCCTACCGTCTTCAATCCGCTGATGCCGCATATCGAGGTCGACGACGGCGTCAATTTCTCGATGTTCGACGCGCTGTTCCGCATCGACCCGCAGGGTGTCATCGTTCCCAATCTCGCAACCGAGGTGCCCAGCCGTTCCAATGGCGGGATCTCCGAGGACGGGCTGCAGTGGCGTATCCGGCTGCGCGATGACGTGCGTTGGCACGATGGCGCGCCCTTTTCCGCCGAGGATGTGAAGTACACCCTCGAACTGATCGTGAATCCTGACTTCCGGGCCTGGCGCACCACCGGCCACTCGCTGGTCCGCGACATCACCGTGGTTTCGCCGACCGAGATCACCTGGCGCATGGACGAGGCCTTCGCGCCCTATATGTCGTTCCTGACCGAAACCTTCATTGTGCCCAAGCATGTCCTCGAGACCGAGGCCAATCCCAATGAAGCGGCCTTCAACCAGGCGCCCATCGGCACCGGGGCGTTCAAATGGGGCCAGCGGCTGGCCGGCGATCATCTGGAGCTGGTGGCGAACCCCGATTACTTCGGCGAAGGCCCCTATATCGAGCGACTGGTTTTCAAGTACATCCCCGACATGACGGTGCTGTATACCCAGTTCCGCAGTGGCGACATCGACCTGGTCGGTCAGGCCTATATCACGCCCGACAACTACGCCGAGGCCAGCACGCTGGCCGATCGGGTGGTGACACTGGTGCCCAAAAGCTCGGTCGAATCGATCTATCTGAACATGGAGCGGCCGCAGTTTCAGGACCCTGCCGTGCGCGAGGCGCTCTATATGGCGATCGACCGGCATGCGATCATCGATGCGCTGAACTATGGCGTGCCGAACATGACCGAAACCTTCATGCCGCTGCAGTCCTATTACTTCAACCCGAACCTGCCGGCGCATGAGTTCAACCTCGAACGTGCCGCTCAGATTCTCGACGAGGCCGGTTGGCTGCCGGGGTCCGATGGCATCCGTGCCAAGGATGGCGTGCGCCTTTCCTTTGCCAATGCGACCACCTCGGGGGCCCATCTGCGGGAACAGGCACAGCAGTTCATCCAGCAGACCCTTGCTCAGATCGGCATCGAGATGACCATCTCGAACCTGCCGTCGGCGGTGATGTGGGGCGAACACTGGACCCTGTCGCAATTCGATACGGCCATGGTGGGGATCACCTATCTGATCGGTGCAGACCCCGATGTGACCAACCGTTTCCACACGAGGGCTATCGCCGCCCAGGGTGGCCGCGGATCGAACAACGCGCAATATTCCAATCCCGAGGTTGACGCCCTGCTGGACGAGGGCGCCCGCACCTTCGACCCGGAAGAGCGGCGCGCGATCTACTTCCGCGTTCAAGAGATCATCCGTCGGGATCTGCCGTTCCTGCCGCTGTTCTCGAACACCTCGGTCTTCGGGCACAAGGCGGGAATTCAGGGTTTCGAGCCCAACGCCAATACCCGGACCGAATCCTGGCATGCCGCGGGCTGGTACTGGGCCTGAGGTACACCGCCACCGCCGGGGCCATTTGGCCCGGGCGGTGGCACCAACTGACGCTGCCCGCTCCGGAAGAGGAAAACCATGCCCGCATTCCTGCTCAATCGCTTCATGCAGAGTGCCGTCCTGCTGGTGATCGTCTCGCTCATCGGCTTCACCGTACTCAACCTTATTCCGGGCGGGCCCATGGCGCAGTACGCGCTGGATCCCGGCATGACCCAGGACGACATGGACCGGATCATGGAACAACTGGGCCTGAACCGGCCGATCTGGGTTCAGTATTTCGAATGGGCCTGGCGGCTGCTGCAAGGTGACTGGGGTACGTCTTTCCGCGACGGCGCGCCTGTGCTGTCGGTGATTGGCAGGCACCTGTTTGCGACGCTGCTGCTGATGGGATCATCGACGGCCATCGCCATTGCCATCGGCACCTGGATCGGCATCCGGGGCGCCACCCATCGGTATTCGATCTTTGACTATGCGGCGACGGTCGGCGCGATGATCGCGCTGTCGATCCCGACCTTCTGGTTCGGTCTGATTGGCATCTATGTCTTTTCACTGGAACTGGGCTGGCTGCCCGCAGGTAACATGTACACGATCGGCGACGGTTCGGCCCTCAACTACCTGCACCATCTCATCATGCCCGCGGTGGTTCTGGCGCTGGTCCATATTGCGATCTGGAGCCGTTTCATGCGCACCGCGACCCTGGATGTCATCAGCCAGGAATTCGTCAAGACCGCCCGCGCCAAGGGCGTCAGCGAACGGCGGGTGATCATGAAGCATGTTGTCGGCAACGCGCTCTTGCCCATGATCACGCTGGCTGGGGTACAGCTACCGTCGATTCTGACCGGAGCTCTGGTCACAGAGACGGTGTTCACCTGGCCGGGAATGGGGCGGCTGTTTCTGGATAGCCTGGGCTATAGCGATTATCCCGTCGTGATGGGGCTGCTGATGTTCTCGGCCATCCTCACGATCATCGGCAACCTCATCGCCGATATCGTCGTCGCGCTGGTTGACCCGCGCATCCGTCTGGCCTGAGCCCGCCCCGCGACAAGAGCAAGGAAGCCAAATGACCGCCCTCACCGCAACACCCTCCGCGAACCATTGGTGGCAAAGCCGCGTGATGCGCCGCTTCATGAGTCACAGGCTCGCGCTGCTGGGCCTCGTGATGATCAGCGCATTGACGCTCGCCTGCATCATTGGCCCCTACTTGTTGCCCTATGACTCGCTTCACATCGATCTGCGGGCGAGATTTGCTCCGCCGATGACCGGAGATCACTATCTGGGCACGGACCCGCTGGGCCGCGACATTGCCGCGCGGCTGTTGATGGCCGGGCGGGTGTCGTTGCTTGTTGGCTTCATTGCGATGGTGCTTGCGATCTTTGTCGGCACGCTCGTCGGTGTGATTGCCGGGTATCGTGGCGGGTGGCTCAATGCTGTCTTGATGCGCACTGTCGATGGGTTCCTGTCTTATCCGTCCATCTTTCTGCTCCTCGCCCTGTCCGCGGCGCTCAGGCCCAGCCCGATGATGATAACGATCATCATCGCCCTGACCGGCTGGATGGAGGTCGCACGGATCGTCGAGGCCGAGGTGCGCTCGCTCAAGGAACGCGAGTTCGTGCTGGCCGGCCGGATGCTGGGCCTGAGCGGAACCCACATCATGTTCCGCGAGATCCTGCCGAACGTCATGGGGCCGATCATCGTTGCCGCGACCCTGACAGTGGCACGGGCGATCCTGCTGGAGGCCTATGTCAGCTTTCTCGGCTTTGGCATCCAGCCGCCGCTGCCCAGTTGGGGCAATATGTTGAACGGCGCACAACAATATCTGGCCACAGCGCCCTGGCTTGCGATCATTCCGGGCATCGCCATCACGATCGCTGTCACGAGCTTCAATTTCATCGGTGACGGGCTGCGCGACGCGCTGGACGTCCGCAACGACACCGTTTGATCGGCGCGCGGCTCGGCGACGAAAGCCGCGCGACACCGGCACAGGGCCGCTCGAAACCGCCCCACCGCGGTTTGGGACGACCATCAGGCTTTCATTCCGGGAACCAGACCTTGACCGAGCTTGCGACCACTCTGCCAGACCACGCCTCCCCCAGGACAATCGACGCCCTGGTCACGCCGACGCTGCTGCTCGACCGTGTGCGGCTTGACCGCAACATTCAACGCCTTGCCGCGCGTGCGCAGCGGCTTGGCGTGGTCCTACGCCCGCATATGAAGACGGCCAAGAGCATCGAGGTCGCCCGACGGGTCTTTCCTGATGGGCCCGGCCCGATCACCGTCTCGACCCTGGCCGAGGCCGAGTATTTCGCCGGATACGGCTTTCACGACATCACCTATGCGGTCGGGCTGTCGCCTGCTTCGGCGCTGCGGGCGATGGAGATTTCCCGTCGGACGGGGGCTGAACTGAAATTGCTGCTCGATACGGTCGAGCAGGCGGATGCTCTCGCGGCCGTGCGCGGCGCCACAGGCGTCACGCCTTCGGTTCTGATCGAGCTGGACTGCGATGACCATCGCGGCGGGCTGAAGCCGAACGATCCCAGGCTGATCGAGGTCGCTGACCGGGTCGTCGGGTCGGGGGCTAAGCTCGTCGGCGTGCTCGCTCATGCGGGTGAATCCTATGGCCTGTCCACGCCCGAGGCTTTGGTGCAGGCCGCTGAGACCGAACGTCAGGCCACTGTGCGCGCGGCCGAGATCCTGCGCCGCCGCGGCCATGCCTGCCCGATCGTCAGCCTCGGCTCGAGCCCGACAGCGCATTTTGCCGGGTCGCTGGACGGCGTCACCGAGTTGCGCGCCGGGGTCTATATGTTTTTTGACCTGGTTCAGCATGGCGTCGGGGTCTGCGGTATCGACGATATCGCGATCTCGGTTCTTGCAACCGTGATCGGCACCAAGCCGGAAAAGGGCTGGGTGCTGATCGATGCAGGCTGGATGGCGCTGTCGCGCGACCGTGGCACGGCGGCGCAGGCGGTGGACCAGTTCTATGGCCTGGTCTGCGACGAGGCCGGGCGGGTGCTCGACGATGTGGTCGTCGCGCAGGCTAGTCAGGAGCACGGCATCCTTACAATGCGCCCGGGTTCGGGCAAGATCATGCCGTATATCGCCGTCGGTTCGCGCGTGCGGATTCTGCCCAACCACGCCTGCGCGATGGCGTCGCAGCATGATTTCTACAGCGTGGTCAGCGGTGACAGCCCCGTCATCGAGGCGCGCTGGGACCGGATTCGCGGCTGGTAACGCCCCCGATCAGCCCATGCCAACCCGACAGGAAACTCTCGCATGACCCCCCTCGATCATCTGTCCAGCACCGGCCACCTCGGGATGTTCTTCATTGACGGACACTGGGTTGCACCGCAAGGAACCGCCAGGGCAGTCATCGTGAACCCGGCGCTGGACGACGCGGTCTGCTCCGTTCCCCTGGGCGATCGCCGTGATGTGGACGTGGCAGTTGCCGCGGCGCGGCGGGCCTTTGGCGCCTGGGGCCGTACCGCGCCAGCGCAGCGAGCGGCGCTGCTGGAGCGCCTGGAGGCGGCACTTGAGGCGCGCGGCGAGATGCTGGCGCAATGCCTGACGCTGGAGATGGGCGCGGCCATTGGATATGCGCGCACCGCGCAGGTCCCGCTGGCCATCGCCCATGTGAGGACTTCGCGCGAGGTTCTGGCGGCCTTCCCCTTCGTCGAGAGGCGCAGTCATACCGCGGTGACGCGCGAGCCCATCGGCGTCTGCGGGTTGATCGTGCCTTGGAACTGGCCGCTCTATCAGATCACGGCCAAGGTAGCCCCGGCGCTGGCGGCGGGCTGCACATTGGTACTCAAGGCCAGCGAGCTTTCACCGTTGAGTGCAATCCTGTTTGCCGAGGCCATCGAGGACGCCGGTTTCCCCGCCGGGGTGTTCAATCTGGTGCAAGGCGACGGGCCTTGCGTCGGCGCTGCACTGGCCGCGCATCCCGATGTCGACATGATCTCGATTACCGGTTCGACCCGGGCAGGAATCGCGGTGGTCCAAGCTGCGGCGCCGACGGTCAAACGGGTTGCGCAGGAACTGGGCGGAAAGTCGCCGAACCTGATCTTGCCCGATGCCGATCTGGTGCGCGCCGTTGCGCCCGGGGTCGCGGCGGCGTTCCGCAACCTTGGCCAGTCGTGCAGCGCGCCGACCCGGATGATCGTGCCGCGCAGCGCGCTTTCCAAAGTCGAGGCGCTGGCCCGGCAGGCGGCTGCGCAGATCGTCGTCGGCGAGCCTGCGCTGGAGAGTACAACTCATGGCGCGATTGCCAACCGCGCGCAGTTCGACCGCGTGCAGTCGATGATCGCCGTCGGTATCGCCGAAGGCGCGCGGCTTCTCGTCGGCGGGCCGGGCCGCCCCGATGGGCTGACCCGCGGCTTTTTCGCAAGGCCGACCATCTTCACCGGCGTGCAGACCGACATGCGCATCGCGCAGGAAGAGATCTTTGGCCCGGTCCTGTGCATCCTTCCCTATGACACGGTCGAAGAAGCCATCGCCATCGCCAATGACACGGTCTATGGCCTGGGCGCGCATGTGCAGGGCACGGATATGGTGCTGGTCAAGGATGTCGCGTCGCAGATCCGTGCCGGGCAGGTGCATCTCAACTATCCCGCCTGGGACCCGCATGCACCGTTCGGCGGGTTCAAACAATCCGGGAACGGGCGTGAATATGGCCGGGAGGGGATGCTGGAGTATCTCGAGGTCAAATCCATCCTCGGCTATTTCTAGTTGTCGGGCCGAGACGGGCGGCGAGTGCGCCTCTGGCGTCAGCCCACCGCGTGGCTAGCGAGGCCATAGATCCACGGCATGTCGGTTTCGCGGCCCGGCAAGCGGCGACCCTTCGACATTGTCGTCACGGTCTCGAAAAAGGCGAGGCCGCTTGCTTCGAGGAACTCTGCAAACAACCCGCCCCTCTCGCGGGTATCGACGCGCACGAAGCGGCCCGTCAGATCGCGCAGATGCGCTGCCGTCAGATGTGCGGCGTCGCAGTCATTCCGGGCAACCACTGGCCCGACCTGAAGGCCGCGCCCATACTCGCGGCTCATCGAATACCCGACGATCTCGCCGCCGCGCGAAAGAACGGCGATCGAGGACGTCTCGGCCAGAGCGGCCAGCAGCCCTGCGCGATTGACCCCGAAGGCGTAAGCATCCAGTGAGGTGAGCTCGGCGATCCGATCCCTGGAGATCTTCTGCAATTCGCCGTCCAGCCCGGGCAACGGTGGGGGCGACGGGCGAACCTCTCCTTGATGCATATGGACGACGGCTTCGCTGGTGAAACCCAGCGACAGGTAGAGGGGGTAGGCAGCGTGGGTCGAGTTCAGCGCGAGATTGCGCTTTCCGCAGCGTTCGAGCACCTGGTTCATAAGCCATCGTCCGCCGCCAAGTGCCTGGGTCCGAGGGGTTGTTATCACGAGGCCGATCGTTGCAAAGTCGTCGCCGTGCGGGAACCACATGGCACTGCCAAAGACGCGCCCGATGCCATCGACCGCCGCGATCCCCTGCCCGACACGACGCAGAAACTCCCAGTCCTTCTGTCGGTGCGGCCAGCGGACCGCAATAGTCAGCGCATGCAGCAATTCGACATCGACGTCATTGATATCGCGCGCGAAAAGTTCGAAGGAGTTCAAGTGCACTGATCGTTGCATATCAGTCGATCCGCTCTTCTTGCTTGGTTCGTTGGGCAATTGCTTGGTTTTCCAATCGCGGATTGCGGTTGCCTCATCAGAGGTGTTCTGCCGAGCGTTGCACAGAAATGCCAGCATTTTCCGCTGGTTTGCCCCATAATGGCGCAATCTTCGGCTCTGGGCTTCCTGAGGGAAGTGCTGACCCATGGTAGCGACGCCATCCGCCGATGCGGCGCGGGCATCGGCAGTCTGTTTGAAGATGGCGAAGGATAGCATCACTTCATCGGGTTCATCGCCAGGGCAGAAATGCCGATGTCGGGGCAGGGGGCAGATGAGCCGGAAATTTGGGGCGCTGTCGGCTGACAGCACAATGTGGATGGATGGCTGACATCCATCAGGAACTTCTTCGGGCGTCGGGTGGATGTGGTCTTGCACCGTGTCGCGCAGGCAAGGAGAGGCCAGATCTGTTTGTCAGGTCAATCTGGCCTGACCGGCCGCGCGTTCTGCCAGATTCACCTCGACACATCGCGCGCCCGAACGGTTTGGCGCCGCAGGATTGCCGCCGTGGCCGCAACTTCTGGCGCCGTCGGCGACCCCCAATGCAATTTCCTTTGACAAAGTAGTTAGGCTACCTAATGATATGTGAAATATCACATGAGCACCAAGGCGAATCGAATGGAGATTGCACCCAGCCAGGATCTGACAGTCAGCCGCGAGGAATTGCTTGTTGGCGGGTCGGATTCGACATTTCGGGACATGTTGCACGACATGTTGTCCCTGCTGGGCAGCTTGGAGCATGTCCGCGCGCGGTTCGGGGCGTTCATCGGCCTGTCGGGGGTGCAATACACGCTGCTGGTGACGGTACGCCAGTTGCAAGGGGAGTTCGGCGTCGGGGTCAGGGAACTGGCCGATCAACTGGGTCTGTCGGCGCCGTTCGTCACCGTAGAAACCACCAAGCTGGTCAAGATCGGCGTCCTCGACAAGGCACCCAATCCTGACGACCTGCGCCGCGTACGGCTCAGCATCAGCGCGCGCGGCCATGCCTTGCTGCGCCAGCTTGCCCCGCTGCAGCGCGAGATCAACGACGCGATCTTCGAACCGCTGACGCGCGAGGATTTTGAACGCCAGTGCCGCACAATCCGCGCACTGCGTCGCAGCGCCGAGCGCGCGGTGACGCTGTCCGACTATCTGCTCGACGACAGCGGAGAAACGCAATGACCGACTTGACCGATCCCCTCGCCCTGCGGCGGGCGCTGGGGCAGTTTCCCACCGGCGTCTGCGTGGTGACGGCGCGCGTCGGCGATGATCTTCTGGGCATGACGATGAGTTCGTTCAACGCGCTGTCGCTCGATCCGGCGCTGGTGTTGTTCTCGATCGACCGTCGCGCCCGGGGCCTGCCGCAATGGGAGCAGGCGCAGGCCTACGCGATCCACGCGCTGGCGGAAACGCAGCAGGCGCTGTCCAACCGATTTGCGCGCCCTGGTGCCAAATGGGAAGGGATCGACCATAGCCCCGGGCATGGCGACGCCCCCTTGCTGCCCGGTGCGGCAGCCCGGTTCGAATGCGCAGCCCACGCCAGGCACGACGGCGGCGATCATGTGCTGTTCATCGCCCGCATCATCCGCTTCACCGCCCATCCCGAACGCCGCCCGCTGGTCTTTGCCCAGGGGCGCTATGCCGGGCTGGATCGCTCGCACGAGGCGCCGCCGCTCTGGCCGCTCGATATTCATTACTGAATTCCCCTGACAGGAGTCTCCGATGCTGAAAACCGGATCATACCACACCGCCTCGCTGCGCGATGGCCGCGTGGTGCATATCGACGGCGGGCGCGCGCCCGACGTCACCACCCACCCCGCCTTTCGCCGTACCGTGCAATCCGTTGCCGGGCTCTATGATTTCCAGTCGCGGCCTGAAAACGTTGCGCTGATGACCTATGACACCGGCAACGGTGATCGGGCGAACCGCATCTGGCAATTGCCGCGCAGCCACGCCGATCTGGTCGAACGGCGTCAGGCGCTGGTCGCCTGGACTGAACTGCACGGTGGTTTTCTTGGTCGCGCGCCGGATCACGTGGCATCGTGCATTGCCGGAATGGTGATGGGCCTGCCGGTGTTCGAGGCCTATGACAAGGCGCGGGCCGGGGCTCTCGAAGCCTATTACCGTTACGCCCGCGACAACGAGCTCTATCTGACCTATGTCATCATTAATCCCCAGGCCGACCGTTCAAAACCGGCGCATGAGCAGGCCGATCCCTTCCTGTCTGCCGGGGTCGTCGATCAGGATGCCGAGGGGCTGACGATCCGCGGCGCCAAGATGCTCGCCACGGGCGGCATCGTCGCCAACGAGGTCTTCGTGACCTGCATCCAGCCGCTGCGCGAGGGGGAAGAGCCCTATGCGGTGTCTTTCGCCATCCCGATGAACTCCAAGGGTCTGAAGATCCTGTCGCGCAAGAGCTATGAGGGCGCGGCCTCCAGCGTGTTCGACTATCCGCTGGCCTCGCGCTTCGATGAGAATGACGCGGTTCTGTACTTCGATGACGTCAAGGTTCCGTGGGACCGGGTGTTCGTCAATCAGGACATCAAGATGACCGCAGCGCAGTTCCACGCCACCCCGGCGCATGTCTATCAGAACTATCAGGCGCAGATCCGGCTGATGGTGAAGATGCGCTTCCTGGCGGGAATCGCCCGCCGCACCGCAGAAACGAACGGAGTCATCAACTTCCCGCAGGTGCGCGAGGCGTTGGGGCAATTGTCGGCGCAATGCACCATGGTCGATGCGCTGGTGCATTCGATGGAGGTCAAGGGCAGCCTGCGCAATGGCTATTTCATCCCCGATCCTGCCACGCTCTATGCCGCGCAGGTGCTGACGCAGCAAAGCTATAACGCCTTCATCGGCTCGCTGCGCGAACTGGCAGGCGGTGGGCTGATCATGCTGCCCTCGTCGCTGGCCGATTTCGCCGATCCTGAAACCCGCGCGCTGATCGGCAAGACCCAGCAATCGCCGACCACCGATTCCGAGGGGCGGGTCAAGTTCTTCAAGCTGGCCTGGGATGCCGTGGGTTCGGAATTTGCCTCGCGCCATACTCAGTATGAGATGTTCTATGCCGGCGCCACGTTCGTGACCAAGAACCACGCCTTCCGTACCTTCGACTGGGACGGATCGGCGCGGCTGGTGGACCGGATGCTCGACAGCTACTCGCTGCAAGATGAACTGACCCAGATGCAAACCGCGGCGGAGTGATCCCATGACGATCGACAAGGAACACAAGGAATTCCATTCCATCGATATGGGCCCGCAGGGCTGGCACACCCCTCTGGGCTATCCCGTCGGGATTGAACAGAAATTTCTCGCCGGGTATCTGGACGAGGAGAAGAAGTTCGGCAACCGCACGCGGCTGCTGCGCTTTGCGCCAGGGGTCTTCACCACCACGCCTTTCGTGCATGATTATTGGGAAGAGGTCTATCTGGTGTCGGGCGATCTGACGGTGGGAAACGATGCCAAGGGACAGGGTGGTGAAAGCTTTGCCCCCAACACCTATGCCTGTCGCCCGCCCGGAGCCTATCATGGCCCGTTCAAGTCCGAAGGCGGCTGCGTGCTTCTGGAAATCCACTATTACGACCCGGCGCCATGATGGAGCCGATTGCAGAACTGGCCCGCCGTCTCGCCGCGGGTGAAACCACCGCGCTGGAACTGGCGCAGGATTGCCTCATCCGCATCCTGGAGCCTGCTGGCGAGGGCGCGCGGGCCTACACCATGATCGACCCTGATCGCAGCTTTGCCCAGGCACGGCTGATTGATGAGGCGCGGGCGCGGGGCGAAAACCTGCCGCCTCTGGCCGGGATTCCGGTGTCGATCAAGGCGCTGTTCGACATCGAAGGCAAGGTGACGCATGCCGGGTCCAAGGTGTTGGCCAGCGCCACACCGGCCCGTGCCGATGCCGAGCCGGTGGCGCGCCTGCGCGGCGCCGGTGTAGTGGTCATGGGTCATACCAACATGACCGAATTCGCGTATTCCGGGCTGGGGATGAACCCGCATTACGGTACGCCGGGCAACCCGGCGGATCGCAGCCGCATTCCCGGCGGGTCATCCTCGGGCGCGGCCGTGTCGGTGGCGGATGGCATGGCGGCTGCGGGGCTGGGCACCGATACCGGCGGTTCGTGCCGCATCCCGGCGGCGTTTTGCGGACTGACGGGCTTCAAGCCCACCGCCCGGCGGATTCCGTCGCGCGGAACCTATCCGTTGTCGGAAACGCTCGATTCCATCGGTTCCATCGCGCGGCGGGTGGAATGCGTGGCCATGCTCGATGCGGCGCTGGCCGGCGAGGTGATCGCCGCGCCCGAAGCGGTCAGCCTCTTCGGTCTGACCTTCGGTGTGTTGGAGAACTACGTCACCGATGATATGGCGCCCGAGGTTGCCGCCGCCTATGAAGCCGCGCTCGCCACGCTGCAAGCGGCGGGTGCACGGCTGGTGGCGCTGCGGTTGCCGGATCTGGACCGCCTGCCCGGGCTGAACGCCCGGGGTGGCATCGTCGCGGCCGAGGCGCTGGCGGTTCACCGCGAACTGTTGGCGGCGAGGGGCGGCGATTACGATCCGCGTGTCGCTGTCCGCATCCGCCGCGGCGAGACGCAGGAGCCTGGCGAACTGGCGGCCCTGCTGGCCGAGCGCCGGGCGATGATTGCCCGGGCCGATGCCGCGACGGCCCAGCTTGCCGCTGTCCTGATGCCCACCGTGCCGATTACCGCACCCCGCATCGCCGACCTCGACGCTGACGAGGCGCTCTATGGCCGCACCAATCTGCTGGCCCTGCGCAATCCGACGGTGGCCAACATGCTTGATCGCTGCGCAATCTCGCTACCCTTGCCGGTGGACGGCTTGCCCGTGGGGTTAAGTCTGATGGGTGAAACCATGCACGACAGACGGCTGCTGGCACTGGCGCGCGGGGTCGAAGCGGTGTTGGCGCGCGCCTGAAAAACGCTCTCAGCCGCGACCGATCTGATCGGTCAGGTTGCGGCTGAACGCATTGATATGCTCGCGCATGGCTTGCTCGGCGGCGTCGGGATTGCGGCTGCGGATACCCTCGACAATCGCCGCATGCTGCTCGCAGACGCGGATGTTGTGGTCGGGCGCCCGCAACGACAGGAACCAGAAACGCAGCGAACGGTCGTGCAGGTTGCTGAGGAACTCGGTCAGAATTGCATTCTGCGCCGCGCCGCTGAGCAGCCGGTGAAACTCGCGGTCGAAGTCGATCATGTCGACCAAAGCTCCGCGCCGCGCCGCGGTCCAGGTGGCATCGACATTCGCCGCCATACGCTCGACATCGACCGGCGAGGCGCGTTCGGCGGCCCAGCGGGCGGCCTGTCCTTCGTTCAGCGAACGCATTTCGACGATCTCGACGAAGTCGTTCATGCTGACCGGCGAGACGACCACCCCTTTGCGCGGCATCACCTCGACCAGGCCATCGACCGCCAGACGGTCAATGGCCTGAATGACGGGAGTTCGTCCCAGATTGAGGGCGTTGGCCACATCTGTCACGGTGATCGCCTCGCCGGGTCGCAGCTCGCAGCGCACGATCTGTTGCTTGATTGCGTCATAGGCCTGATCGCGCAGCGAGGGGCGTCGCCCCCGCAGCGAGTTCACCTCGGCAGTGTTCCGGGTATGAGGCTCTCCGTCTGGCAATCTGTCACCCCGCAATCGGCAATTCCAAGATGTCATACGCCAAATCAAGGCGCCGGGATAGAACCGGGTCGATCAGCGCACATTCGAACCGTGATCCGGCACGTACACCACCGATGGCAGACAGGGTGCCGCCCATCATCGCCATCGCATCGGGCAGGGGGGCCAGTTCTGCCAGCCGCGCGCGCAGATCGGCCGGTGCCAGCAATCCACCCACCGTGCCGTCCTGATAGAGCACCCGCCCCTCGGGCGTGGTCAGCCAACTGCGCAGTTGCAACTGATCCCAATGTCCGGCGACCTCGTCGAAGGGCCAGACCTGGGCCGCAACCGGCTTGTCACAGACCTGTTTTGATATGGTGATGCCATAGGCCTCGACCTTGCGATCCGTGTGGTCCGAGCCGAGGCCGACATAGAGCTGCCCGCCCTGCGCGAAAATCACTGTCTCGGCTTCGCCGCTGCTGTCGGGGCCGTTGCATTCGATCACGGGCGCCGTGGTCAGGCGGCTGGCGGCGACGCGGTAGAACGTCGGCGTGGTCGCCGGACGCTTGATCCCCAACGCTTCGAGCTCCTGGATGTGATGCTCCATTGCCGCGCGGTCGCGCCCGGCCCATCCTGCAATCACCATAGTGTCGATCGTCAGCGTCAGCGGCGAGCTGCCGCTTGCATCAATCAGGGTCATTTCAAGCTGCATGTCTTTTGATCCTTGTGCAACGAAACTGCGTTCTGAACGCCCACCCTGACCCCACTTGCGCGCGGCATCGGTCCAGATCGGGCATCGTTCTTGACGCGACCCACAATAATATGCTTGTGATATTTCACAAGACGATTAATGTCGAAACCCGAAAGACTGCTCATCCACCGCACAGGGAGTGCCCGTTATGAGACCCTCGAAAGTCCTTTCCATCGCCTTTGCTACGGCTCTCGCGGCTACCGGCGCCACCCAGGCCCAGGACCGCCCCGCCGCACTTGGCGTTGGCGTGTTTACCTTTCTGTCAGGTCCGGCAGCGGCTTACGGAATGCCCGGGCGCCAGGGGGCGGAACTGATCGTCGAGCAGATCAACGCCGCTGGCGGCATTGGTGGCGTTCCGGTCGAACCGATCTATGTCGATGAAGCGCAGGGTGCGCAGGGTGTCATCTCGGAATATCGCCGTCTTGCGGAAAGCGAATCGGTCGCGGCGATGATCGCGGCGCTGTCCTCGGGGAACTGCCTTGCGCTGGCTCCGGTGGCTGAGCAACTCCAGATGCCGACGCTGGCGTGGAACTGCGACACCCACCAACTGCTGCTGGACGGCACGTCGAGCTATTATTACCGCCCGAATGGCAACACGATCCCGGAATTCATGGCCTATGCGCTGTACTTCCTGGCGCAGAACCCTGACGTGCGCCGCGTGGCGATCATCAACCCCGATTATGCCTTTGGCCATGATGCTGCGGCCATCGTCCGCGCCACGCTGCAGGCAATCAACCCTGAGATCGAGGTCGTCGCCGAACTGTTCCCGCGGCTGGGTTCGTCCACTTTCCAGACCGAAATCTCGCGGCTGTCCTCGGCGCGACCGGATGTGATCTTCTCGAATCTGTGGGGTGCCGATCTGGAGAACTTCGCCCGTCAGGCCATGCCGCGCGGGCTGTTCCAGCAAAGCACAATGGTTCTGGCCCTGGGTGAAACGATCCTGCAGCGCGTCGATCTGCCCGAAGGCACGATCATCGGTGTGCTGGGCGATGGCTATTGGCGTTCGCCCGAAGCCGAGGGGATCGGCCGCGCCGCCGCCTTTGCCGAGGCCTATCGCGCCCGTTTCGGTGAGGATCCGGTTTTCCCGACGATGAAGATGGTCAATGCCTTCCTGGTGCTTCAGGCCGCCTATGACCGTGCCATTGCCGACAATGGCGGTGCCTGGCCGGACGCTGCGGCACTGACCGCTGCCCTGGAAGGGCTGACCGTCGAAACCATGACCGGCAGCATTACCTTCCGCGAGGACAACGACGCTCCGGTTGACCAGATCGTCGGACGCGTCGGCCGAATCGAGGGCGTGGACGGGCCGGTCATGGTGGACATGGTGCGCTATGATGGCACCACCCTGATGCCGCCGCTGGGCACTGAGCCCATCGCCTGGATCGGCTCACTGAATGCTGAATTCTTCGCGCCGTTCCTGTCCCCCGCCACCGATCAATGAGCGACAGGCGACCCGGTCCCTGCGGGGCCGGGTCGCAGCTGCGCGCCGAGGAAATCCATGTTCCTGAACCTTGTTCCGCTGATCGTCGATGCGCTGGCGAATGCCGCGATCATCTTCTTTGTCGCCTTCGGTCTGACGTTGGTATTCAGCGTCCTGCGCATTCTGAATGTCGCACATGGCAGCTTCTATTCCATCGGCGCCTATGTCGCCGCCAGCGTCGGGCTGTGGATCGTCGGTGCCGGAGGCAACCCCTGGCTGACCTTCCCCTCGTTGCTGATCTCGGCGGCGCTGGTCGCTGCGCTGTTCGGCCCGCTGGTCGAAAAAACCCTGATCCGCTGGACCTATGGCCGGGGCGAGGCTGTGCAGATCCTTGTCACCTTTGCGCTGTTCCTGATCCTTGAGGATCTGCAGCGGCTGGTGTTCGGGGTGTCGTCGCTCTACGCCGATACGCCGATGTCGTTGCTGGGCATCAGTGAAATCGGCGGCATCATCTATCTGAACTATCAGCTTCTTCTGATCGCGCTGGCGGTGGTTGCCCTCCTCGCCACGCGCCTGTTCATCCGCCACACCCGCACCGGGCGGCTTCTGGCGGTGGTGGTTGCCGACCGCGAGATTTCCGAGGCCATGGGCATCAATACCAGCCGCATCTTCACGCTGGCCTTCAGCATCGGCGTGTTTCTGGCAGCCCTGGGCGGTGCCATGGCGACCCCGACCACCGGCGTTGCGCCGGGTTTGGGGGCCGAGACCATGGTGCTGGCCTTCGCCGTGGCCGCCATCGGCGGGCTGGGGCAGATCGAAGGCGCGGCGCTGGCGGCGATCATTGTCGCCTTCGTGAGGGTGCTTGCGGTCTATCACTTCCCGGCCCTCGATGCCGTGGCTCCCTATATCGTCATGTTGCTGGTTCTGCTGGTGCGGCCCTATGGGTTGTTCGGCAAACCGGCCACGCGGAGGATCTGACATGTCGAGGACCGTTTTGGCCTTGATCGCGGCGTTGGTGGTCTTGGCTGCCTTGCCGTATCTCTTTCCCACCACCCGCTTCATGCTGACGCTGGCCATCGCCAAGGGCTTTGCCGCGCTGGGAGTCGCACTGCTGCTGCGCGGTGGCCTGATCTCGCTGGGGCATGCGATGTATTTCGGCCTAGGTGCCTATGCGGTGGCGTTTCTGGGCGCCCGGCTGGGGATCACCGATTTCTTCGCCGCCATTCTGACCGCGGCCGTGGTCTCGGCACTGGCCGGGCTGGCGTTCGGCGCGTTTCTGGTTCGCTATCGGGCGATCTTCTTCGCCATGCTGAACCTCGCCGTGTCGATGGTTCTGTTCGCCCTCTTCTCTAAACTCTACGGCCTGACCGGTGGGACCGACGGGTTGCGCGTCGCCGTGCCCAGCGTGTTGGGCTGGGAGCCGTCGCGCCAGCAGTTCGACGGATTCCTGTTCCCGGCCTGCCTGGCGTTGATGGTGCTGGCGGGCTGGCTGGGCCACCGCTATCTGCAAAGCCCACTGGGGCAGGCGCTGTCGGCGATCCACAGCAACGAGCTGCGGCTGGAGTATCTGGGTGTCTCAGCCTGGGCGACGCTGCTGTCGGCCTATACGGTTTCGGCGGTGCTGGCCGGTGTCGGCGGGGCGCTCGCAGCCATGGCGGTAGGGCATGTCCTGCCCGAATATCTGTACTGGACGCAGTCGGGCCATCTGGTGCTGACGGCTGTTCTGGGTGGGTTCAGCGCCGTAGCGGGGCCTTTTATCGGGGCGATCACGCTGGAGACCATCCACACCCTCGCCGTGGGCTTTGCTGCCGAGGCCTGGAACCTGATTGTCGGAGTCGCGCTGCTGGGCGTTATCTTTTTCCTGCCGCGAGGGATTGTCGGATTGATCCGGCGCCGTGCGGTGGCCCGGAACGAGGGGGCACTTTGATCATGCAAACCCAGAAACCCCCGTTGCTGCAGGCCAGCGATCTGGAAATCGCCTTTGGCGGAGTCCGCGCCGCTGACGGCGTGAACCTGACGGTCAACGCTGGCGAATTCGTCGCCATCATCGGCCCCAACGGATCGGGCAAGACAACGTTCCTGAACATCTGCACTGGCTATCTGAAACCCACGCGCGGCAGCGTGCGGCTGGACGGACGCGACATCACCCGACTGCCACCGCGGACCATCGCCCGTCAGGGGATCGCCCGAGCGTTCCAGATCCCGCAATTGTTCACCGATCACAGCCTGATCGACAATCTGATGCTGTCGATTGCGGCCCGGCGTGGCATCTGGCAGGCGCTCAAACCGCTGGATCGCCCGGCTTACCGCGCCGAGGCGATGGATTTGCTGGAACTACTGGGGCTGGCGAAGCACGCCGATGCGCTGACCGGCACCTTGCCCGAAGGGCTGCGCAAACTGGCCGACATCACGCTGGCCTTTGCACTCAATCCTCGGCTTTTGGTGTTGGACGAACCAACCTCGGGTGTTTCGTCCATCGAGCGGTTCGAGATCATGGAAACCCTCATGCGCGCCGCGCGTCAGCGCGGGCTGTCGGCGCTGTTCGTCGAGCATGACATGGAAATTGTTGAAAAATACGCTGACAGGGTCGTGGTCTGGAGCTCAGGGTCGGTCATGGCCGAGGGTCGCCCGGCCGAGGTTCTCAAAGACCCGCGGGTCATTCAAAGCGTGGTCGGGGTGGCATGATGCTGGATGTCGAACATCTGAAGGTTGAAATCGCCGGGATCGAGGTTCTGCGCGACGTGTCGTTTCGGCTTGTCGCGGGCAAGGCCACGGTGCTGATCGGGCGGAACGGTGCGGGCAAGACCACGACGCTGCGGGCAATCATGGGCTTGCTGGCGTGGAAATCCGGGTCGGTGCGCATCGACGGGACCGAATTGTCGGCGCTGCCGGCCCATGCCCGGGCCGGGCTTGGCATCGGCTACGCCCCCGAGGACCGGCGCCTGATCGCGGATTTCACGGTCGAGGAGAATATCCTGGTGCCCGCGCTGGCCCTGAAACTGCCTGCGGCTGAACGCAAGAAACGGTTGGACGAAATCTATGCGTTGCTGCCGCAACTGGCGACGATGCGCCAACGACCCGGCGGCGGGGTATCGGGCGGACAGGGCAAGATCGTCGCCCTGGGCCGCGCGCTGATGGTGGCCGAGCGGGTATTGTTGCTGGACGAGCCCTTTCAGGGCCTCGCCCCGGCGCTGGCACTGGAATATTCGCGCACGCTGGCGGCGCTGCACGAGCAAAAGCGCAACATCGCCATTCTGGTCACCGAATCCAGCCCGCATCTGCTGGACGCCATCGCCGACCAGACCCTGCACATTGAACGCGGCGCGATGCAGACCGTCGCGGCCTGAAGGGTAGCGGGGGCCATTTGCCCCCACGTTTCGGCGATACCGGGAGGGCGGCAAAGTAATCTCGATCGACGGCGAGCAGGTTTCGCAGATGGAGATCTTTGTCGCCGGTCCTTCGGTTGATGGTTTCACCACCCGGAAGGAGGCGATCCAGCCAGCGCGGCTCTCCTCCGAATGCCGTTTTGGCGCGTAATATGTCTTATGTAATACTCATGGAATCGCCCTTCGCGCTTTTTCAGTTGATACATTCAATGGAAATCCCGGCTCGGGAACAGCCGTTTTGCCTGTTCCCTTGGATGTCGGGCGGTGGCTGCGCGATGCGGACGTGGGGCATTGTCGGCTTGAGGCAGGGTATGCCCCACGAGCCCGCTCATGGGATGGCCCAGATCGGTGAGGCGATGCGAGAGGTCGCGGATCTGTTCCGCGATCAGGTGAATGACACCACTTTCCCGTTGCAGGCGTCCCGCTACCCACAACAGGCGCCCCCCCATGACATCGCGCGGGAATTGTTTGAAAACCTTTTTCCAGACGACGATATTCGACACGCCGGTTTCATCCTCCAGTGTCAGGAAGATCACCCCTGAGGCGGTGCCGGGGCGCTGGCGGGTGATGACGAGGCCCGTGACCGCTACATGGCTCAAGGGGGTCTGCGCCAGTTCGCCATGCGGCACGAGGCCGGGGATCGAGGGGCGCAGCAATTCCATCGGATGGGCGCGCAGGGTCAACCGGGTGGCGATGTAATCCTCGACCACCTCTTCACCCAGATGCATCGCGGGCAGTGCGACGGCAGGCTCGCGCAGGCCTTCGCCGTCCAGCGGATCGGAAAACAATGGCAGCGGCGCCGGGGCACGGATCGCGCGCACGGACCAAAGAGCGTCGCGCCGGGTCAGGCCCTGACCGGCAAAGGCATCGGCTTCGGCCAGACGCTCCAGCACGGCGGGCTGCAGCCCCGCCCGCAACCACAGGCTTTCGGGATCGGGATAGCCATTGCCGCGCGCGGCGACGATCCATTCGGCATCTTCCTTGCGAAAGCCCTTGATCTGGCGGAAACCCAACCGCAACGCCAGCGCGCCGTCGGCGCGCCGCTCCAGCCGGTTGTCCCATGTCGAATGGTTCACGCAGATCGGGCGGACCTCGACACCATGCTCGCGCGCGTCGCGCACGATCTGCGCCGGGGCATAAAAGCCCATCGGCTGGCTGTTGAGCAACGCGCAGGCAAAGATCGCCGGGTGATGGCATTTCAGCCACGAGGACACATAGGTCAGCATGGCAAAGGCCGCCGCATGGCTTTCGGGAAAACCGTAATCGGCAAAGCCTTCGATCTGGCCGAAACAGCGGGCGGCGACCTCGGGGCTGTAGCCGTTCGCCAGCATCCCGGCGATGAACGTGTCGCGGTGTTCGCCGATCGTGCCCATGCGGCGGAACGAGGCCAGCGAGCGGCGCAGCTTGTCGGCATCCTCGGGGGTATAACCCGCTCCGATCACGGCGATCTGCAGCGCCTGCTCCTGAAACAGCGGAACGCCCAGCGTCTTGGCGGTGATCGCCTCCAGCGCCGGACCAAAGGGCTCGGGTGCCTCCAGCCCCTGACGGCGGCGGATATACGGTTTGACCATGCCGCCCTGGATCGGGCCGGGCCGGACGATGGCAACCTCGATCACCAGATCATAGAAGGTGCGGGGTCTCATGCGTGGCAGAAAGTTCATCTGCGCCCGGCTTTCGACCTGAAAAACGCCCACCGCATCGGCGCGGGTCAGCATCTCATAGGTCGCTGCATCTTCTTGCGGGACCGAAGCCAGTGTGTGGCGGATGCCCTGATGGTCGGCAAGAAGGTCAAAGGCCTTGCGGATGCAGGTCAGCATCCCGAGGCTGAGGACATCGACCTTGAGGATGTTCAGCGCGTCGATGTCGTCCTTGTCCCATTCGATGCAGGTGCGCCCCTCCATCGCCGCATTGCTGATCGGGCACAGTTCATCCAGCCGCCCTTTGGTGATGATGAAACCGCCGACATGCTGGCTCAGATGGCGGGGAAAGCCGATGATTTCGCGGATCAGCGCGATGGTCAGGGCCAATCGGCGGTCATCGGGGTTCAGCCCCACCTCGCGCAACCGGGTGGGATCGGCCCCCTGGTTCGAGATGCCCCAGACCTGACCCGCCAGCGCCGAGGTGACATCCGCGCTCAGCCCCATGACCTTGCCAACCTCGCGGATAGCGGCGCGGCTGCGGAAATGGATCACCGTCGCGCAGAGCCCGGCACGGTGGCGGCTGTATTTCTCATAGATCCACTGGATCACTTCCTCGCGGCGCTCGTGTTCGAAATCCACGTCGATATCCGGCGGCTCGCCACGATGACGCGAGATGAAACGCTCGAACACCATGCCGATCATGTCGGGGTTCACATCGGTAATGCCCAAGGCCCAGCAGATGATCGAATTCGCCGCCGAGCCGCGCCCCTGGCAAAGGATGCCCAAAGACCGGGCATGCGCGACGATGTCATGCACGGTCAGGAAATAGGGTGCATAGCCAAGCTCGCCCACGACAGACAATTCCTTGCGCAGCAGAGCCTGATAGCGATCAGGGATGCTACCCGGGCAGCGGCGTGCCAGACCTTCGCGCGTCAGCCGTTCCAGCCGCTCTTGCGGGGGTTCTTCCGCCGTGCCCTCGTCGGGATAATCATAGCTCAGTTCCTCGAGGTCAAAGCTGATGCGGTCGGCGATTTCCAGCGTGCGGCGGATCGCGGCAGGATGCCTGCGAAACAGCCGCGCCATGTCCTCGGCGCCTTTCAGTCGATGTTCCGCATTGGCCTGCGCGCGTGTGCCGATCTGGTCGATGGTGATCCCCTCGCGCAGGCAGGTCAGGACATCGGCCAGCGGACGGCGCGCGCCGCGATGCATCAGCACATCGCCCGCCGCCACCATCGGTGCCGAGGCCCGCAGGGCAAGATCGGCGCAGGCGTCGAACCAGGCCTGATCCGTCCCGTCATAGCGCGGCGCGGCACCGGTAAAGACATGGCCGGGAAAACGACGCTGCATTGTGCTGACCGAAAGCAGGGCCTGGGCAATATCAGCCGGTGGCAGCGCGATCAGGATCATTCCCCGACCGGCGGCGTGGAGGTCGGCCAGGTCGAGCAGGCATTCGCCCTTTTCAGCCCGCCGCTTGCCCAGGGTCAGCAACCGCGACAACCGCTGCCAGGCGGCCTTGTCCGTCGGCAGGGCCAGCCATTCCACCGGGCAATCGCGCAGGACAAGCCGTGTCCCCACGATCAGTTTCGGCAGACGGGTCAGCACCCCGCAAGGCAGCTCCCGCGCGGCGATTTCCTGCCGCGAGCTGGGATCTACCTTTGTTTCCGACCGGATGCGCAGCGTCTGGCTGGTTTTTTCCCGCAGATTGCGCAGCGCCGTCCAGGCCCGCACCACCCCGGCGAGGGAATTGCGGTCGGTGATCGCTATGGCATTCAGGTGGAGTTCCGCAGCACGCAGCACCAGTTCCTCAGGATGCGAGGCCCCGGTCAGGAAGGTGAAATTCGATGTCACGCACAACTCGGCATAGGCAGTCACAGGAATTCTCCCTGCACATACCAGCCGGGGGCCTGCGGAGTATGGAACAGCCACAATCTGCGGCCCTGAACCGTCTCGATGCGCCAATAGTCACGGACACCGCTTCGCCATGTATCGTCCTCGATCCACCATTCGGGGGCGATGCGTTCGGGGCCGGTGGCGCGGCCGGTGGTGAAGCGCAGACGCCGCCAGCGAAACCGGCCGGGCGGGTTGGCGCCATCGGTCGGAATGGCTTCGGGCGCAAACAGGCGGATCGGCCGCGGGCGCTGTGGCCGGGGCCATACGGCTGTGGGCTCGCTGCTGGCTGCCGGAACCAGTTCGAAACTGCCGGTCGGGATGTGGCTGTCCAGCGGGCGAAAGCGCAGCACGTTTTCCAACCCGATCCGCGTGCCGATCCGGGTGATGAGGTTTTCAAGCCGCTCGGTTTGATCGGCCCGTGTTCCGATCTGTTGCGCAGGCATCGGTTCAACGAGCGTGGCCTCCAGCCGCAACTGATCGATTCCGAAACCCGCATCGACGGCCTCGATCCCGCGCGCGAAAAGCGGGGCGATCCGCGCCGGGTCCCGCATCGGTGCGGCCAGATGCAGCGGCACGTCCTGATATCCGCCATCCACCCGGCGCAGGGTCAGGCACAATTTGCGCGCCCCGGTTCCCTGCCTTTGCAATTTTGCGCATAATCCGTCCAGCAACCGCGCAAGCCCGGCCATCACATCGCCGACCAGCCCGATTGGCTCGGGCAGCGTCAGGCGGGTGGCGTAATGCGGCGGTTCGGCTGTCGGGGTGATCGCCTCGGGCTGCTCGCCCAGGGCCCTGTCCAGTGCATTGAGCAATTCCTGTCCGAATCGGCGGGCCAGGGGGGCCCGCGGCGCAGCCATCAGATCGCCGATCCGGCGCAGTCCAAGGCGCTGCAACTCGGTATCCGTTTCGGGCGCGATGCGCAGCGCCGCGACCGGCAAGGGGGCCAGGGCCTCGCGGGTTGCCCCGGGTGCGGCGATCCCGGGGGAAAAATGCGCGAGCGCCCAGGCCGCCCCCCGCGTATCGGCCAGCCCGGCGCGCATCCCGAAACCGGCCCGGGCCAGACGTTTCTGCATCCCGGCCAACAGCGCCGCCTCGCCGCCGTGCAGATGGGCCGATCCGCTGATGTCGAGGACGAGCCCATCCTGCCCTTCGGGACCGACCCAGGGGCAATAGCCCATCGACCAGCGCCGCAGCACCGCCAATTGCCGGGCATCGGCGGCCGGATCGGCGGTGCGCACATGCAGGTCGGGGCAAAAGGCGCGCGCTTCGGACAGCGCCATGCCGTGCCGCAGCCCCTGCCCTTCGGCGCGTTCGTTCAGGCAATACAGGCGGTCGGAATTGCTCTGCCTGAGGCTGAGCGCGAAGGGCCCGTCAAACGGGCGTGCCCTCAGAACCCGGTCCGATGCGAGCCGGGGAAACCACATCGAGACAATGCGTCTCTGCGTTCCAGCGAACATGCCACATCCCGATTGTTCCCTCTTTGTTCTTTATAATTTCCCACCGCATCAGAGTCGAGTCGCCCCGTTCGTCGGGGGAAAACACCGGGGAGCAATGCCAGCGTGTTTCCGCCGCATTCGATCCCATCCCTTTGGGCGTCAGGCACAGGCCTGTCGTTCCCGCGGCTCTGGCGGCAAGTTGCAGCCTGCGCCCTTCTCGCAGATCCAGGCGTCGCGTGGTCTCGATCACGACAAAGGCGACAGACCCGTCCTTCAGCGCCTCTTCGGCCACGGCGAGGGTGTCGGCCTCGTTCTGGGTCTGCGCGATCAGAACCCGCTCGGCAGGCAACAGCGAGGACAGGCCATCGGGAACGGTCAGTTCCCCGGACCAGCGGGGCCGTATCCAGAGCAGGCCCTGCCCTGCCATCCCCCCGGTGATCGCGGCAAAGCCAGCGGCTGACGGTCCCTCTACCTCATGAACACGGGATGGGCGCAGGGGAAGGCCGGGAATGGGGAACGGGACAGAGGGGGTCATCATCTCACAGGAGGCGATCATCAATATCGGTCAAGAATGCTGGCGAAAACCGCCACTGTCGAGTTGGTCTCTGGAATGACAAGGGCCGGACCGCGCCGTTCCGGGCGCTGGTGCCCCCGGCAGACCAGATCCGGTTCAACCCGTTACGCCACCCCGGAACAGGAGGCGGTCGCGGCCGGGTGCATCTCAAGCAGGCTCTCAAGCCCGCAGTTGCCCTTAACCAGGTCCTGCAAAGTGACCATGTCCAGTTCGTGATAGAACGCCTCGAGCGCGCGATCGAGGTACTTGCGAAGTCGGCAGACCAGCGAAAGCGGGCAAGTGTTGGCCTGCGTATCGAAACACTCGGCAAAGGGCACGCTGCTTTCGATCAGCCGAAACACCTGTCCTATCGAGATGCGGTCCATCGGCAGCGCCAGCCGCAACCCCCCTGCCCGCCCGCGCAGCGTGCTGACAAATCCATTTTCCCGCAACAGGTTGACCACCTGCAGGACATGGTTCAGCGAGGCGTTGCACCTCTCGGCGATCTCGGCGCTGCGAACGATCTGACCGTTGTTGACCGCGCAGAACATCAGGACACGGGTGGCAAGATTGGTTCGGGTGGTCAGGCGCATTACTCGCTTCCGTCAAACAGGTTCATGCCAGATTTCTGGCACGACAGGGTGCGACAGTAACTGATCTGGATCAGATCACCGATGCGGGGCACAAGATAAGTCACATGACGCGGTCCAGTTTATTAGCATGGAGGCGAGTCTCGGCATGCAACGGGCGGAAAGGCTGCGCAGCGTTCTTGCGCCCGTTGCGCGCGAGAGTCGGCGCCTGGCGGCGCTGTCGGTCGCCGGCAGCCTGATCTGGCCGCTTCAGGCCGGACTGGTCGCTCTGGCGCTGGACGCCGCGTTGCAGGGCGCCGCGACGGGGCCGGTGATCTGGGTTGCGGGATTCGTTATTCTGGGGCTCGGGCGCGCCGGATTGGGTGGGCTTGCGGATCGGCAGGCACAGGCGATGGCCGAAACCGTCGTGACTGGATTGCGGGCCCGGATTGTCGCCACCGAGGCGCGCCGCGCCGCCGCACAGGGAGCAGGCGCAGTCGCTGCCCTGGCCGCCGAAAAGATCGAGGCGCTGACCCCTTGGCTGGTCCGCCTGGCCCCGGCGCGGGCGCGCGTTGCCGTGATTCCTCTGGCTATTCTGGGGTTGGCCTTCTGGGTTTCCTGGGCAGCGGCGCTGATCCTGCTGATTTCGGGGCCCCTGATCCCAGTGTTCATGGCGCTGGTCGGCATGGCCGCCAAAGACGCCAGCGCCCGCCAGATGGCGCAGATCGGCACCCTCAGCGAGCTGCTGGTGGATCGGCTTTCTGCCCTGCTCGACATCCGGCTGCTGGGGGCAACACGGCTGATCGAGGCGGATTTTGCCGCACAGGCGGGCGCTCTGCGGCGGCGCACCATGGCCGTGCTGCGGCTGGCCTTCCTGTCTTCGACGGTGCTGGAATTGTTCGCGGCAATCGGCGTGGCGATGATGGCCGTCTTCGTCGGCTTCTCGCTTCTGGGCGAGATCGCCTTTGGCACCTGGGGCACGCCGCTGACCCCTGCGGCGGGGGTGTTTTTGCTGCTGCTGACGCCCGAATTCTATCAACCGCTGCGTGATCTCGCCGCCGCCTGGCATGACAAGGCCGCCGCCGAGGCCGTAGCCGACGATCTGGCGCTGTGGCAGGAGCAGGACGGCGTCGAGCTGCCCGGCGACGGGGCACGCGTCGCTCCTCTCGATGGGCCTGCGCAGGTATCGCTGGAGGGGTGCGTTACCCGCCATGGTCTCGTGTTGCCCGACATGACCATCGCGGCGGGCGAGGCGGTAGCGTTGATGGGCCCTTCCGGCGCTGGTAAGACTTCGGTGCTGCGGATGATGGCCGGGCTCGATCTGCCAACGCAGGGCCATGTCATGGTCGCCGGGCACATGCTGAGCGCGGCGCTGGCCGATGGCTGGCGGGCGCGTATCGGCTGGATGCCGCAGCGGGTAGCAATGCTGAACACCAGCCTGCGCGGCAACCTGACGCTGGGTCGCCCGGGCGACCCCGGCCCGGCGCTCGAGGGCGCAGCGGCGCAGGCAATCGTGCAGGGGCTGCCGCGGGGTTTGGCGACCCGGCTGGGTGAAACGGGCGGCGGTCTTTCGGGCGGCGAGGTCCGGCGCATGACGCTGGCGCGCGCCCTCTTTGGCAAGCCCGACCTGATCCTTGCCGACGAGCCGACCGCAGACCTCGACCCGGTCACAGCCAAGGCGGTGGCCGAGGGACTGCTTGCTGCCCGTCAGCGGGGGGCCACGCTGGTCGTGGCGACGCATGATCCCGCACTGGCGGCGCGGATGGACCGGATCATCCACATCGGAGGTGGCGCATGAATTCGCTGCTGACCCTGCTGCGACTGATGCTGCACACCGAACGCAGCGCGCTGGCGCGCGGGGCGGCGCTGGCGCTGGTGGTCTTGTTGATGGGCGTGGCGTTGCTGGGGCTGTCGGGCTGGTTCATCACTGCTGCGGCCGCTGCCGGTCTGGTTGGGGCGGGGGCCATGTTCGATGTTTTTCGCCCCTCGGCTATGGTGCGGTTTCTGGCGCTGGGGCGCACCGCCGCGCGCTATGGCGAACGGTTGTTGGCCCATGACGCGGTGCTGCGCGGTCTCGAACGCCTGCGGCTTGCGGTTCTGGGCGGGATGCTGCGCGCCTCGCCCGACCGGATGGCGCGGCTGCGCGGGGCGCAGGCGCTGAATCGGATCACCGCCGACATAGACGCGCTGGACGGCCTGCTGTTGCGGCTTGTGCTGCCGCTGGCCGCCGGGGCCTCGGCGGTGGCGATCAGCACGGCGGTACTGTGGTGGCTGGTCGATGCGCGCGTGGGGCTGTGGGTCGGCGGTGGCTGGTTGATGGGTGGCGCCGTGGTGCTGTGGAGGATGGGCCAGCGCGCCCCTGCCCCCTCGCGCCGGATCGAAGCGGCAGGGCAAGCCTTTCGAAGCCGCCTCATCGACCTGATCCAGAGCCGCGACGATCTGGCGATCCATGGTCTGCTGGCCCGTCAGCAGGCGTCGGTTCTACAGGCCGAAACCCGGCGCCGCGATCAACGGCGCATTCTGGACCGCCTGGACCGGCGGGCCGGTGTCGTCTTGTCGGCGCTCTCGACGGTGATTGCCGGTGGGGCTTTGTGGATGGGGCTGGATCTGGCGCAGGCCGGGCAGATCACCCCGGCCAAGGCCGCGCTGGGGTTCTTTGCCGCCCTGGCGCTGTTCGAAGCCGCAGCCCCGCTGCGCCGCGCGCTGGCCGATTTCGGCCGCATGAGCGATGCCGCACGGCGCATCGCGCCGGAAGTGACGGGCAGACCTGTGGGGCATTCCATGGCGGTGCCAGCGCCCGGGGCTGCGGGATTGCAGGCACGGAGCGTTGCGCTGACCCGACCGGGCAGTGCCTTGCCGCTGATTGCGGGCTTTGACCTGACGCTGTTGCCGGGCGAAAGCGTTGCGCTGACGGGCACCAGCGGCGCAGGGAAAAGTACAATCTTGCTGGCGCTGGCCGGGCTGCATCCGCTGGCGGGCGGGATGGTGCGGCTGGATGGCCATCGGCTGGCAGACTGGCCGGAAGATGCGCTGCGTGACCGGTTGGTCCTGGTGCCGCAGCGTTCGGAGTTGATGACCGGAACCATCGCCGAGGGCTTGCGCCTTGCGGCGCCGGGGGCCAGCGACGCCGAGCTGTGGCAGGTCTTGGAGGCGGTACAACTGGCCGAAACCCTGCGCGCGCGGGGCGGGCTGGATTTGCGGCTGGGCGCGCGGGGTGATGGCTTGTCGGGTGGCGAAAAGCGGCGGCTGGTTCTGGCACGGGCCCTGCTGCGCAACCCGGGGTTTCTGCTGCTCGATGAGCCGACCGAGGGGCTGGATGACATCACGTCACGCGCCGTTCTGGCAGGCATCCGGCGACATCTGCCGCAAGCGGCGATTCTGATGGCCTCGCATCGCGGGGCGGAGACGGCGGCCTGCGACCGGGTGATGGCACTATAAAGTCGCCGCAGGGATACGAGTATATTGATTCAGATCAAGGTCAGCCCCCGATCCGAATCTTATATTCAAAAAATGAAATCTGAGTGTGGGGCGGGCGTCGGCCTGTTTTCTGGAGAAGGCAACCATGGAATTCGGGATCGTCGAGCTGTCTCGCCTGCAATTTGCGATGACGGCGATGTATCACTTCCTTTTCGTGCCGCTGACACTGGGTCTGTCGATCCTGGTAGCGATCATGGAGACGGTCTATGTGATGACCAACCGGCCCATCTGGCGACAGATGACCAAGTTTTGGGGCACGCTGTTCGGGATCAACTTTGTCCTCGGCGTGGCGACCGGCATCACGATGGAGTTCCAGTTCGGCATGAACTGGAGCTATTACTCGCATTATGTCGGTGACATTTTCGGTGCGCCGCTGGCGATCGAGGGGTTGATGGCCTTCTTCCTGGAGGCCACCTTCGTCGGGCTGTTCTTCTTTGGCTGGGACAAGCTGAGCAAGGTCGCGCATCTGGTGGTGGCCTGGCTGGTCGCCATCGGGTCGAACTTCTCGGCGCTTTGGATCCTGATCGCCAACGGCTGGATGCAGAACCCTGTCGGTGCCGAATTCAATCCGATGACCATGCGCATGGAGATGACCGATTTCTTTGCGGTTCTCTTCAACGAAGTGGCACAGGCGAAATTCGTCCACACCGTCAGCGCGGGCTATGTGACGGCCTCGGTCTTTGTGCTGGGCGTTTCGGCTTGGTACATGCTCAAGGGTCGGCATATCGAACTGGCCCGCCGGTCGATCACCGTCGCGGCGGCCTTTGGCCTCGCCTCGGCGTTCTCGGTCGTGTTGCTGGGCGATGAATCGGGCTATTCCGCGACGCACAGCCAACGCATGAAGCTGGCCGCGATCGAAGGCATGTGGCACACCGAACCTGCGCCAGCGTCGTTCACCGCCTTTGGTTTGCCCGATCAGGACGCGCGCGAAACGCATTACGCGATCCATATACCCTGGGCGATGGGGCTGATCGGCACGCGGTCGCTGACCACCGAAATCCCCGGGATCAGCGAGTTGGTCGCCACGGCCGAAGAGCGTATCCGCTCGGGCATGATCGCCTATGACGCCCTGATGCATATCCGCGAGGCGCGGGACACCGCTGATCCCGCAGTGACGGCGGTGTTCGAGGAACATTCCGCCGACCTCGGCTTTGCGTTCCTGCTGCGCCAGTATGTCGATGATCCGCGCACCGCGACCGATGCGCAGATCGCGGCGGCGGCGAATGACACCGTGCCGCTGGTCTGGCCGCTGTTCTGGGCCTTTCGCATCATGGTGGCGCTTGGCTTCGGCTTTATCGCCACGATGGCCTATTTCTTCTGGCGTGCCTCGTTCCGGCAGATGCGCTATCCCCGCTGGGCTCTGCGCATGGCCGTGCTGATGATCCCGGCGCCCTGGATCGCCGCGGAACTGGGTTGGTTCGTCGCCGAATTCGGCCGCCAGCCCTGGACGGTGGACGGCATCCTGCCCACGGCCATGTCGGTCAGCGCCTTGTCGATCACCGAGGTGGGGCTGACGCTGGCGGGCTTCGTGCTGTTCTACACGGTGCTCTTCATCATCGAAATGGGGCTGATGCTGAAATTCATCCGCAAGGGCCCCTTCGCGGATGTCGAGGAAACCGACACCTGGATGAAGTCCCACGCCAATGCGCTGGCCTGTTCCGGTGCGAATGCCCCCAAAGCCCTGCCTGCGGAGTAACCGACATGATCCTGCATGAACTCTTGAGTTACGAAACCCTGCGCGTGATCTGGTGGCTGCTGCTGGGCGTGCTGCTGATCGGCTTTGCGCTGACCGATGGCTTTGACATGGGTGTCGGCGCGCTGCTGCCCTTTGTAGGGCGCACCGATGTCGAGCGCCGCGTGGCGATCAACACCGTCGGGCCGGTCTGGGAAGGCAACCAAGTCTGGTTCATCCTCGGTGGCGGAGCGATCTTTGCCGCCTGGCCGCCGCTGTATGCCGTCAGTTTCTCGGGCTTCTATCTGGCGATGTTCGTCGTCCTGGCGGCCTTTATCGTGCGGCCGGTGGCGTTCAAATACCGCTCGAAACGCGACGACCCACGCTGGCGCTCTGCCTGGGACTGGGCGCTGTTCGCCTCGGGGGCGGTGCCGGCGCTGCTGTTCGGCGTTGCGGTCGGAAACGTGATTCAGGGCGTGCCCTTCCACTTCACCGACGATCTGCACACGATCTACGAGGGCGCCTGGTACATGAAGTTCATCGGCCTGCTCGATCCGTTCTCGCTGCTGGCCGGGGTGGTGTCGCTGTCGATGCTGCTGATGCACGGCGCCGCCTGGCTGACGGTCAAGACGAGCGGCGCGGTGCAGATCCGCGCCCGGGCCATCGGATCGGTGGCTGCGCTGGTCGCGGTGGGCAGCTATGGGCTGGCGGGGCTGTGGTTGGCCTTTGGAGTCGAAGGATTTCGCATCGTCGGCGATGTCGTGACCGGTGGCCCGTCAAACCCGCTGCATTTCGAGGTCGAGCGCACCGCCACCTGGCTGTCGGCCTATGCCGAACGCCCATGGATCGCCGTTGCCCCGGCGCTGGGGATCGTCGGCGGCCTGCTGACCTTTGCCGGATTGCGCGCCGGGCGGGAGGTCAGCACATTGCTGGCGTCGAAAGCTGCGATCCTTGGCATGATCGCCTCTGTCGGGCTGACGATGTTCCCGTTCATCATGCCGTCGTCGTCCGATCCGCGTTCGTCGCTGACGGTGTGGAACAGTTCGTCGTCGCATCTGACGCTGTTCATCATGCTGGTCTGCACGGCGATCTTCATGCCGCTGATCCTGGCCTATACCGCCTGGGTCTATAAGGTTCTGTGGGGCAAGGTCACAGAGGCCGACGTCACCGAAAATTCTCATTCCGTCTACTGAAAGGACTGCATCATGTGGTATTTTGCCTGGCTTCTCGGCCTGCCGCTGGCCGCCATCTTTGCGGTGATGAATGCGATGTGGCTGGAACTGAAAGAGGATGAGAAAATCCTCGCGCGGGCCGATACTGGCACCGAGCGGTGACAGGAAAAGGGGGCGGCAGGCGCTGAGATCGCGTCTCAGACCGGGGCGGCGGATGAATCGCCTGATTTGCCCAGAGCCGCCTCGATCCGCTGCGCCGCCGCGACCAGTTCCCCGAGATGCCGCTGGACAAAGGCGGCCTCGGTTATGGCGCTTGCCACCCAGGAGAGGTTGACAGCCGCAAACCTTCCATCGCCCAGATCGACGGGCACGGCGATGGCCATGACCCTCGCCTCGCGCGGGACCGAGACGAAATAGCCCTTCTGCCGGGCGGCATAGCCGCGCAACCGGATCGCCGCGTGCGCCCGTTCGAGCTCCTCGACCGGGGGCGGCGCGCGATCGATCCCGCCACCCTTCACCGGCAGTTCGTCGAGTATCTGCTGCCGGATGGCCGGGGGCGACCAGGCAAGGATCGCCCGGCCCATCGCCGAGGGCAGCACATGGATGCGCTGGCTGATGACGTCACGGTTCACCAGAAACGGCGACATGCGCCGCGAGTTTTCCAGCACCTGAATCGCGCCGTCGCGGTAGACGCCAATATCCGAGGGCCACAGCACCTTGCGGCACAATCCGTCAAGAACCGCGCCCGCAACCTCGGTCAGCCGGGCATCGGCGCTGTCAACTTGCGGCGCCGAATCCTGTGGCGACAGACGCCACAGCCGATCGGCCAGCCCCTGATGCGCAACTCCGGCAGCGGCGAGCGTCCGCAGGATGCGCAGCACGGTCGGCTTGGGCAATTCGCTTCGCTGCGTCAGGTCGGCCAGCGCCGCCGGTCCGTGCCGCCGCAGCAGATCCATGACCCGCAATCCGCGTTCGAGCGAAGTGATGCGCTTCATCGCAAAAGTTTCTCCTGGTGAAACGCCGGTCCTTTTTCATAGCTGCATCGTTCGTCTGCCGCCAGTCTTGACCCTGCAAGGACTGCTGACCTGTCAGGGAGTGAGGGGGCATGGCTCTGGGTCTGAACAAATCGGCCGTGCGCGTTCTGGACGCGGCGACGGCCCTTGGCGGCATGGCGCTGGCGCTGGTCGGCATCTGGATCGCCGGCTTTGGCGGCTTCAGCGAGACGCTGCTGCGGGTCGGCACCTACGCGTTGGGCGGCGCGGTGCTGCTGTTGCTGGCGCTGTCGCGCAACCTGGCGGGGCGCCGCTATCTGGCGCTGGGGGTCGATGTCGTGCTGGCGCTGGCGTTGGCTGTCTCGGTTCATCGCTGGTTCGAGATCGGCCAGGCGCTCGAAACCGGGCTCTATTTCTTTTCGCAGCAGGATATCGTGCTGGGCTGCATCGGTCTTGCGGCCCTGCTGGAACTGACGCGACGCAGCTTCGGCCTGCCGCTGGTGATCGTCTGCCTGTTGGTGCTGGGCTATGCGTTGTGGGGTCAGAGCCTGCCGTCGATCTTTCGCCATGGCGGCTATTCGCTGGAACAGATCGTGCGGGTGGTCTGGTACTCCTTTGACGGGGTGTTCGGCGGCCCGTTGTCGGTGGTTGTGACGCTCATTCTGGTGTTCATCGTCTTTGGTGCGCTGCTCGAGGCCATTGGCGCCGGGGCGGTTCTGCTGCGCTTTGCGATCATCGCCACCGGGCGGCTGCGCGGCGGGCCGGCGCATGCGGCGATTGCCGCCAGCGGCGTGTTCGGCACGATGTCGGGTTCGGTTTCGGGGAATGTGGTCGGTACCGGGGTGATGACCATCCCGATGATCGTCGAGCGCGGCTTTCCGCGCCGCTATGCGGGCGGGATCGAGGCCGCGGCCTCGGCGGGGGGGCAATTCATGCCGCCGATCATGGGCGCCGTGGCCTTCATCATGTCCGATGTGACCGGCATTCCCTATCTGACGATCTGCCTGGCCGCCCTGCTGCCCGCGCTGTTCTATTATGCCGCGCTCTTCGTCTCGGTGCATCTGGAGGCCCTGCGCCGCGACATCAAGCCGGTGCCGAAAGCCGAGCTGCCGCGCCTGACGCCGCATGACTGGCGCATGTCGCTGTGTTTCGTACTGCCACTGGCGCTGATGATGGCGTTGATGATCAGCGGCCGCTCGCCTGCGCTGGCAGGGTTCTGGGCGGTGCTGGCGGTCGCGGTGCTGGGCATCGTGTTGAATAGCGAGGTCCGGCGCAAGCCGCTGCTGCTGGTCGACGGGCTGCGGCAGGGCGGCATGGCGGCGGCGCAGATCCTGATGGCCGTTGGCGCGATTGGCATCGTGATCGGCGTGATGAACATGACCGGGCTGGGCCTGCGCTTTGCCGGGCTGATCCAGACTGCCGCGGGCGGCTCGCTGTTTCTGTCGCTGGTGCTGATGATGCTGGGCTCGCTGGTGCTGGGCATGGGGATGCCCACCGTGCCGGCCTATCTGATCGTGGTGATGGTGATGGGCCCGGCGATCGAGCGGCTGGGCGTGCCGACGCTGATCGCGCATCTGTTCGTGGTGTATTTCGGCGTGCTCAGCGCCATCACCCCGCCGGTCGCCATCGCCGCCTTTGCCGCCGCCCCCATCGCCCGGGCCAATCCGGTCGCCATCGGCATCGACGCAACCCGCATCGCGCTGATCGGTTTCATCATCCCGTTCGTCATGGTCTACAACCCGTCGCTGACGCTGGTGATCGACGTCACGCCGCAGGGGCTGATCTGGGTCTGCCTGCGGCTGGGGCTGGCCCTGTGGATGTTCAACACCGGCTTTGTCGGCTACGGCGGCGCGCGGATCGGGCTGCCGGTCCGCCTGGCGCGACTGGCGCTGGGGCTGGGGCTGCTGGTGCCGATCCTCTGGATCGAGGCGTTGGCGACCGCGCTGGCGCTGGGACTGGTCTGGCTGGACTGGCGCGCCGCGCGCGGCGAGGCACCGCAGGTTTCCCGAACGAATGTCTGACACCGTGAAGAGGAGGATCACATGTCGTACCTGAGAACTGGACTATTGGCACTGGCGCTATCGGTCGGGGCGGTCAGCGCCGCCCCGGCGCAGGAATTCTTCCGGCTTGCCACCCTGGGCCCGGGCTCGTCGCCCTATCTGGTGATGAGCACCTTCGCGCAATTGGTGGGCGAGCGGCTGGACGACGTGGAGATTCAGGTCAACGCCACCGGCGCCGCCACGCAGCACGCGCTCGAAGCGGGCGCCGGGCAGCTCGACTTCTTCATGTGGTCGGCCAGCGTCCACGCGAATATGGTGCAGGGCAGCGCGATGTATGCCAACGTGCCTCAGGCCGCCGATCTGTCGCAGAACCTGCGCGCGGTGTTTGCCTTTCCGCTGGGTCTGTATCACATCACCACCTACGCGGATTCCGGGATCGAGGCGCTGGAGGATCTGGAAGGCAAGACCGTCTTTCTGGGTCCGCCGGGTGGTGGTGCCACGGCCATCATGCAGAACATCGTCCGCGCCGCGACCGGGTTGGAGCCGGGCAGCGGCTATGAGCAGGTGCAACTGGGCTGGGACGCCGCCGCGCAGGCGTTTCAGGATGGGCGGATCGATGTCTATATCAACTCGACTCTGGTGCCCTCGCCGGTGATCCAGCAAATCGCGCTCAGCCGCGAGATCCGCTTTCTGGGCCTGACCGAGGACCACCTGCAACTGCCCGCCGTTCAGGCGATCCTCAACCGCCCGGGCGGGTTGCTGGGCGAGATTCCGGCGGGGGTCTACGGCGACAATCAGGTGAACACCGAGGCGGTGGTCACGCTGGGTTCCACGGTGGGAATCGGGGCCGGTGCGCATGTCGATGACGACGCCGTTTATCGCATCACCCGGGCCTTCTGGGAAGGCGTGGCCGAGGTGCGCGACAGCACACCCTGGCTGCGGCAGGTCTCGCTGGAGGGCGCGCTGGTCGATCTGAACCTGCCCCTGCATCCCGGCGCGTTGCGCTATTACGAAGAACTGGGCATCACTATTCCTGACGACCTGCGCCCCGCGCAATGACACGTTTCCGCACCCGCCGCAGCGCGGGTGCGGCCATCAGCCGGAGAGATCGATGCCAGCGTCCGACGTCAAACCTGTGCGTAATATCCTGTTCATCATGGCCGACCAGCTTCGTGCCGATTACCTGTCGTGCTATGGCCATCCGCATTTGCAGACCCCGGCCATGGATGCGCTGGCCGCCCGCGGCGTCCGCTTTTCGCGTGCCTATGCGCAGGCACCGGTCTGCGGACCGTCGCGCATGAGCTTTTACACCGGTCGCTATGTTGCCTCGCATGGCTCCAGCTATAACGGCGTGCCGCTGCGGGTGGGCGAGATGACCATGGGCGACCATCTGCGCCCGCTGGGCCTGCGCACGGCGCTGATCGGCAAGACCCACATGACCGAGGATCAGGCAGGCATGACCCGGTTGGGCATCGACCGGCACTCCATCGAGGGCGTTTTTGCCGCGGAAGGCGGATTTGAGCCCTATGAGCGCGATGACGGCCTCTGGCCGGATCAGGTGAACCCGCGCGATCTCGCCTATAATCGCTGGCTGCGTGAACGAGGATATAACGGTGACAACCCTTGGCATTCCAACGCCAATGCGGCGCGTGGCAGCGATGGCGATCTGAAATCCGGCTGGCTGATGCGCAACAGCGGCGAACCGGCGGCGATCGCCGAGGAGCATTCGGAAACCGCCTACATGACCATGCGGGCGATGGAATTCATCGACGCGGTGGGCGATCAGCCCTGGTGCCTGCACCTGTCGTATATCAAACCGCACTGGCCCTATATCGCCCCTGCCCCCTATCATGCGATGTACGGGCCTCAGCACGTTCTGCCCGTCAACCGCACCGAGGCAGAGCGCGCCGATCCGCATCCGGTGGTGGGGGCCTTCATGCAGCATGAAGAAGGGATCAACTTCTCGCGCGACGAGGTGCGCGATACGGTGATTCCGGTCTACATGGGCCTGATCCGGCAACTGGACGACCATCTGGCGCAGCTGTGGGACTTCCTCGACGAGCGCGGGCTCTTCGAGAACACGCTAATCGTGCTGACATCGGACCACGGCGATTATCTCGGCGATCACTGGCTGGGCGAGAAAGAGTTGTTCCATGAGGAAAGCGTGCGCATTCCGATGATCGTCTACGATCCCTCGCCCGCGGCAGATACCACCCGTGGCACGGTCGATGATGCGCTGGTCGAAGCGATCGATCTGGCGCCCACGTTTGTCGAGGCGGTCGGCGGTCGCGTTGCGGCGCATGTCCTCGAAGGGCGTTCCCTGCTGGCGCGCACCCGCGAAACAGGCGGTGACTGGCGCGGCGCCTGTTTCGCGCAATGCGATTATGCCTTTCGCGGTGCCCGGCTGGCCCTCGGAAGGGGGCCTTCCGAGTCACGCGCCTGGATGGTTCGGACAGATCGCTGGAAATACGTCGAATATGAAGGCTTTGCGCCGCAACTCTTCGATCTTTCATCCGACCCGGCCGAGCAGAACGACCTGGGCCAAAACCCTGCCCATGCGCAAACCCGCGCCGAATTGCATGAAGAGCTGTTCCGCTGGATGCGCGACCGCAAGATGCGCGTGACCCTCGCCGACGCCGCCATCGAATCGCGCACCGACACGCATAAGGACCGCGGGTACCTTTTCGGCGTCTGGTAGCCGTCGCAGCCCGGCGATCACGGCATCACCGGGCTCAGAATCCTGAAATCCACCTGATTCTGGGGTCACGGGCCTGTCGGCAATGGCAGGCCCGCGCTCGTTTCCAGGAAAATGATAGACGTCCCTCAAAAAATGATTGACGTCTATCATTTTTGCGCCCCATATGCTCCCGGGAGGATCGGGATGAACAAGCCGACGCTGCAGGATGTGGCGCGCGCCGCTGGCGTGAGCTACGCAACCGCCGACCGGGTGGTGAACGCCCGCGGCGGCGTGGCGGAAAAGTCTATCCTGCGCGTCCAGCAAGCCATCGAGGATCTGGGCTATGAGCGTGATCTTCACGCAGCCAACCTGTCGCGCAAACGGGTCTACCGGTTCTGTTTTGTCCTGCCCAAAGGCGACCACAGCTTCTTTCGCGCCTTGCGCACTGCCGTCGATCTGCAGCAGACACTGCGCCGCGCCGACCGGGTGATCATCTCGGTCGTCGAGGTTCCGGCGCTGGATACCGAGGCGCTGGCCGAGGCGCTCGAAACCGATGACCAGACCTGCGATTGCATGGCTGTCGTTGCTGCCGAATCGCCCCGCGTCGCCGCTGCGATCGCCGCCCTGCGCGAACGGGGCATCGCGGTGGTCACACTGGTCGGCGATGCGGCCCCCGAGGGACGCGCCGCCTATGTCGGCATCGACAATGTCATGGCAGGTGCGACGGCGGGCAGGTTGCAGCGGATCGCCCATCTCAACCGGCCCGGCCTCATCCTGCCGGTTCTGGGCTCGCTGAATGCCCGCGACCACCGCGAGCGGCTTGAAGGGCTGTTGCGTGTTCTCGCCGAGGAGCCGGTATTGCAGGCCCTGCCCGCCATCCAGGTGCATGATCGGCCCGACATCATGCGCGAACGGGTTTCAGCCGCAATGCAATCGCCGATCAGCGGAATCTATTCCATCGGCGCCGGGAACCGTGGGTTGATCGAGGTTCTCGAGGGACTACCCGGGCTACGGCCCTTCGTGGTGATGCATGAACTGACGCCGACCTCGCGCGGCGGGCTGATGCGCGGTCTGGTCGATGCGGTGATCGACCAGAAACCCGCTCAGGAGGTGGCGCTCGCCATCGACGTGATGAAAGCGATTGCCGACGGCCGCGACTGGCGCGACCCGGCGCGCGACATCACTCCAACCATATACCTCAAAGACAATCTGCCCGAACCCGGCAGTCAAGGAGACCTGATGTGAGCGGATATTTCAGCGCGATTGACCCGGTACGCTTTGACCCCGATGCCGAGGGGCTGGCTTTTCGCCACTATAACCCTGACGAAATCGTCCTCGGCAAGCGGATGGAGGACCATCTGCGCTTTGCAGTGGCCTATTGGCATTCCTTTTGCTGGGAGGGGGGCGATCCGTTCGGCGGGCGCACCTTTGATCGCCCCTGGTTTCCGGGCGACACCATGGCGTTGGCGGAAGCGCGCGCTGATGCCGCGTTCGATTTCTTCCGCATTCTGGGCGTGCCTTATTATTGCTTCCACGACCATGACGTGCGCCCCGAAGGCGCCAGCCTGAGGGAAAGCCGCGACCGGCTGAACCGCATCGCCGATGTCTTTGCGCAGAAGATGGCGGCGGGCGGGCCGCGCCTGCTGTGGGGCACCGCAAACCTGTTCTCGAACCGGCGCTACATGTCGGGGGCCGCGACCAACCCCGACCCGGATGTGTTCGCCTATTCCGCCGCCACGGTCCGGGCCGTGCTTGAGGTAACGCACCGGCTGGGCGGCGAGAATTATGTGCTCTGGGGCGGGCGCGAAGGCTATGAGACACTGCTGAACACCGATCTCGCGCAAGAGCTGGACCATATGGGCCGCTTCCTGTCCTTGGTCGTCGAGCACAAGCACAAGATCGGCTTCAAGGGCGCGATCCTGATCGAACCCAAGCCGCAGGAGCCCACCAAACACCAGTACGACTACGACGTCGCCACCGTCTATGGCTTCCTGCGCCGGTATGGGCTGGAGAACGAGGTCAAGGTCAACATCGAACAGGGCCATGCCATTCTGGCCGGGCATTCGTTCGAACATGAACTCGCCATGGCCTCGGCGTTGGGGATATTCGGTTCCATCGACATGAACCGCAATGATTACCAGTCGGGCTGGGACACCGACCAGTTCCCCAACAACGTGCCCGAAACCGCACTGGCCTATTACGAGGTGCTCAAGGCGGGCGGCTTCACCACCGGCGGCACCAATTTCGACGCCAAGATCCGCCGCCAGTCGCTGGATGCCGAGGATCTGGTGGCCGCGCATGTCGGCGCGATGGATGTCTGCGCGCGCGGGCTGAGAGCGGCCGCGACGATGCTGCAGGAGGACCGGCTCGAAGCGGCGCGCCGTGATCGCTATGCCGGTTGGCAGCGGCCTGACGCTCAGGCGATGCTGGCCAAGGGCGCCACGCTGGCCGCCATCGCCGATGCCGCCGAGGCGCGCAATCTCGATCCGCAGCCGGTGTCGGGGCGGCAGGAAGTGCTGGAAAACCTGGTCAATCGTTACGTCTGAGGGGGGAAATACCATGAAGACCATCAAGGGCCCGGGCCTGTTTCTGGCTCAATTCGCGGGCGATGCTGCGCCTTTCAACTCGTGGGACAGCATCACCAGATGGGCCGCCGACTGCGGCTATAAGGGCGTTCAGGTGCCCAGTTGGGACGCGCGGCTGATCGACCTTTCCAAGGCCGCATCCAGCAAGGCCTACTGCGATGAGTTTCAGGGCATCGCCCGCGCAAACGGTGTCGAGGTGACAGAGCTTTCCACCCATCTGCAGGGGCAACTGGTCGCCGTCCATCCGGCCTATGATGAGGCCTTCGACGGTTTCGCCGCTCCCGAAGTCCGGGGCAACCCGAAGGCGCGTCAGGCCTGGGCCGTCGAGCAGGTCAAGAATGCGCTGAGCGCCTCACGCAACATGGGTCTGAGCGCGCATGCCACGTTCTCTGGCGCGCTGGCCTGGCCCTTTGTCTATCCTTGGCCGCAACGCCCCGCCGGGCTGGTCGAGGCGGCGTTCGACGAACTGGCCAAACGCTGGCTGCCGATCCTGAACCACGCCGAGGATTGCGGCGTCGATGTCTGCTATGAAATCCACCCCGGCGAGGATCTGCATGATGGCGACAGTTTCGAGATGTTCCTTGACCGCGTGAGCAATCATTCGCCCGCCAACATGCTCTACGATCCGTCGCACTGTATCCTGCAGTGCCTTGATTATCTGGACAATATCGACATCTACAAAGACCGCATCGGCATGTTCCACGTCAAGGATGCCGAATTCAACCCGACTGGCCGCAAGGGTGTTTACGGCGGGTTTCAGAGCTGGGTGAACCGGGCCGGTCGGTTCCGTAGCCTCGGTGATGGCCAGGTCGATTTCGGCGCTGTCTTTTCCAAGATGACCGCGAACGATTTCGACGGCTGGGCAGTGGTCGAATGGGAATGCTGTCTGAAGCATCCTGAGGACGGCGCCCGTGAAGGGGCGGAATTCGTCCGCCAGCATATCATCCGCGTCACCGAAAAGGCCTTTGACGATTTCGCCGGGGGCGGCGCCGACGATGCCGCCAACCGCCGCATGCTGGGGATCTGAGCCATGGAACCGATCAGACTGGGCATGGTGGGCGGCGGCAAGGATGCGTTCATCGGCGCCGTTCACCGCATCGCCGCGCGGCTGGATGGCGATTATGCGCTGGTCGCGGGCGCCCTGTCCTCAACCCCTGAAAAGGCAAGGGCGAGCGGGCTGGCGCTGGGGCTGGCGGCGGATCGCAGCTATGGCAGCTATATGGAAATGGCCGAGGCCGAGGCCGTGCGCCCGGACGGCATTCAGGCTGTTGCCATTGTCACCCCGAACCACATGCACGCGGGCCCCGCTATCGAATTCCTGAAGCGCGGCATCCATGTGATCTGCGACAAACCGCTGACGGCGACGATGGAACAGGCGCAGGAACTCGCGGGTGCCGTGCGTGCCTCGAAGGCACTGTTCATTCTGACGCATAATTATACCGGCTATCCGATGATCCGGCAGGCTCAGGCGATGGTGGCGGCGGGCGATCTGGGCCGTATCCGCGTGGTGCAGGCCGAATATCCGCAAGACTGGCTGACCGAGGCGGCCGAGGACACCGGCAGCAACAAGCAGGCCGAATGGCGGACCGATCCGGCGCGGTCCGGCGCCGGGGGGTCGATCGGCGATATCGGCACCCATGCGCACAACCTGGCCTGTTTCGTCACCGGCCTGTCGGTCGAAAGCCTCGCCGCCGATCTGCAAAGCTTTGTCCCCGGTCGCCGCGTCGATGACAACGCGCATATCCTGCTGCGCTTTGTCGGTGGGGCCCGCGGGATGCTCTGGGCCAGTCAGGTCGCGCCGGGGAACGAGAACGGCCTGCGGCTGCGCGTTTATGGCGAGAAAGGCGGGCTGGAATGGGCGCAGGAAGACCCGAATTACCTGTGGTTCACCCCCTTCGGCGAACCCAAACGCTTGCTGACCCGTGGGGGAGCGGGGGCCAACGGCGCGGCGAATGCGGTCAGTCGTACGCCGGGCGGGCATCCTGAAGGCTATCTTGAGGGCTTTGCCAACATCTATGCCGGGGCTGCCGCCGCAATCCGTGCCGTCAACGCCGGACAGACGCCGGATCTGGCGCCGCTGCCCGGTCTCGATGCCGGGATCGACGGCATGCGCTTCATCTCTGCCTGCATCCGCTCGTCGCAATCAGATGCCGCTTGGGTGGCGCTGTGAGCGAGCCGGTCCTCGCCCTGTCCGGCGTCAGCCGCAGTTTCGGCCCGATCGAGGTGTTGCACAGCGTGGACATCGCGCTGCGGCCGGGTCGGGTCCATGCGCTGATCGGCGAGAACGGGGCAGGCAAATCGACCACGATGAAAATCCTCGCGGGCTATCAGCCCGCGAGTTCAGGCACGATCCTGATCGACGGCCAGCCGCGGGTGCTGACGTCGATGACCGAGGCCGAGTCGCTGGGGATCGCCATGATCCATCAGGAATTCAACCTGGCCGAACAACTCACCGTCGAAGAAAACATTTTCCTGGGCCGCGAGCTGCGGCGGGGCTGGCTGCTGGACAAGAAAGCCATGCGCGCCAAAGTGCGCGAGCTACTGGATCGGTTGCATTGCGACGTCGCGCCTGAACGGATCATCTCGTCGCTGTCGAACTCCGACAAGCAGATGGTCGAGATCGCCAAGGCCCTGCTGCGCGACATCCGTGTGCTGGTCATGGACGAACCGACCGCCGTTCTGACCCGCACCGAAACCGCTGTTCTGCTCGATCAGGTGCGCCGGTTGCGGGCGCAGGGCACCGCGGTGCTGTTCACCTCGCACAAGCTCGACGAGGTCAAGGAAATCGCCGACGATCTGACCATCATGCGCGACGGGGCCGTGGTCTGGTCAGGTCCGACCGCGGAAATGGACGAGGGCCAGATGGCCGAGGCCATGGTCGGGCGTGAAGTATCGGATCTGTATCCGCCCAAGGGCGGCGCCCTGGGCGAGATGATGCTGCAAGTTGAGGATTTCACGGTTCCCGGTTTCTCAGAGGGGATCAGCTTTACCCTGCGCAGAGGCGAGATTCTGGGCATCGCCGGGCTGATCGGAGCGGGGCGGACCGAGACATTCGAAGGGTTGGCCGGGCTGCGGCCCTCGCATGGCCGTGTGCGCATCAAGGGCCAGCCGGTCAGCATCCGCCATCCTTGGGACGCGTTGCGCCACGGGCTGGCCTATCTGACCGAGGACCGCAAGACACGTGGGCTGCTGCTGCAAAAGGGCCTGCGCGAAAACCTCACGCTGCTCGCCTTGTGGAAGTTCTCGCGCGGGCTGCTGAACACGCAGGCCGAGGAAGCCGCGCTGCATGATGCGGTGCGCGACTTCGACATTCGCGGCAGCCGGGATGTCACCGTGGGGCATCTGTCGGGCGGCAATCAGCAGAAATTGTTGTTCGCCAAGACCATGCTGGCCGATCCCGAAATCGTGGTGATCGACGAGCCGACACGAGGCATCGACATCGGCACCAAGCAACAAATGTATGAATTCATTCGAAAGCTGGCGGCTTCGGGCCGGGCCATCGTGGTGATTTCATCCGAAATGCAAGAGGTGATCGGCCTGTCCGACCGGGTTCTGGTGCTGCGTCGCGGGCGCCTCGCCGGAACGCTGGACGGCGCCGAAGCCACCGAGGACGCCATCGTGCGGCTTGCCATGGGGGTCGGTGCGGCCGCCCCTGAAAAGGAGTCTGTCTGAATGTCTGTACCCGCCCTGATGCCGCGCAAGATCCAGATGAGCGTGATCGGCCCCGTTCTGGCGCTGATCCTGCTGGTGATCCTCGGTGCCCTGATGAACCCCAATTTCCTGGGCTGGAACAACATCTCGAACGTGCTGTCACGGTCAGCCTTCATCGGTATCATCGCCGTGGGCATGACCTTTGTGATCACGGCGGGCGGGCTTGACCTTTCTGTCGGTTCAGCCGCGGCCTTTATCGCCGGATTGATGATCCTGGTGATGAACTCGGCCTTGCCCAGTCTGGGGGTAGGGCTGCCGATTGTATTGCTGGGGGTCGCGGTGGCGCTGGTCGCGGGGATTGCCGTCGGGCTGGTCAACGGGCTGCTCATCACCAAGCTGGGAATCGAGGCCTTTATTGTCACGCTGGGCTCGATGGGGATCTATCGAAGCCTCGTCACCTGGCTGGCCGATGGCGGCACGCTCAGCCTCGATTTCGGTCTGCGCACCTTCTACCAGCCGGTCTATTACGGCGGGATCTTTGGTATTTCCTGGCCGATCATCGTCTTTGCGGTGGTGGTGGTGCTGGGTGAAGTCCTGATGCGCGCCACGGCCTTTGGCCGCCATTGCGCCGCCATCGGCTCGAACGATCAGGTGGCGCGCTATTCAGCCGTGCGCGTGGCGCGGGTCAGGCTGGCGACCTATGTGATGCTGGGCGTCCTGGTCGGTATCGCAACCATCATGTATGTGCCGCGCCTCGGTTCGGCATCGGCCTCGACGGGCTTGTTGTGGGAACTGGAGGCAATCGCCGCGGTGATCGTCGGCGGCACCATGCTCAAGGGCGGCTTTGGCCGCGTCTGGGGCACGGTGATTGGCGTGCTGATCCTGACGCTGATCGGCAACATCCTCAATCTGACAGATTTCGTTTCACCCTATCTGAACGGTGCGATTCAGGGGGCCATCATCGTTCTCGCTGTGGTTTTGCAGCGGGCGAACAAGCCGGGTCAGTGATCCGGTGCAACCAAGGGGGAGGAACCCAAATGAAGAACTTTGCATCGGCCTTTGCCATGGCCGCGGTGCTGGCAGCACCCGCCCTGGCCCAGGAAACCATGGTGATCGGTGTGTCGATCCCGGCCGCGACGCATGGCTGGGCGGGCGGCATGAACTATTTCGCCCAGACCACCGTGGAGCGGCTGGAAGCGACCTATCCGCAGCTCGATTTCGTGCTGGCCACCGCTTCGGATCCGGCGCGGCAGGTCAACGACATCGAGGACATGCTGGCCACCCGCAACATCGACGCGCTGGTCGTGCTGCCCTTCGAATCCGAACCGCTGACCGGGCCGGTCATGGCGGTGTCGGAAGCCGGTGTCTGGGTCACGGTTGTTGACCGCGGCCTGTCGGTCGAGGGGATCGAAGATCTGTATGTCGCCGGGGACAACCCCGGTTTCGGTCAGGTCTCGGGCGAGTACATGGTTTCGCAGATGCCCAACGGCGGGAATATCGTCGTCCTGCGCGGCATTCCGACCACCATCGACAACGAGCGTGTCGAGGGTTTCCAGGCCGCCATCGAAGGCTCGGGGATCGAGATCATCGGTATGGAGCACGGCAACTGGAACCGGGACACCTCGTTCACCGTGATGCAGGACTTCCTGTCGCGCCACCCGCAGATCGACGCGGTCTGGGCCTCGGACGATGACATGGCGGTCGGCGTTCTGGCCGCGATCGAGGCGGCCGGCCGCAGCGACATTCAGTTCGTGCTGGGTGGCGCAGGGATGAAGGAGATGGTCGAGCGCGTCATGAACGGCGATACGATGATCCCCGCCGACGTGACCTATCCGCCGTCGATGATCGCCACCGCTATTGAACTCACCGCCGTGGGTCTGGTGTCCTCGGCTCCGGTGTCGGGCGAATTCATCATCGGCTCGGTCCTGGTCACGCAGGATAACGCCGCTGACTTCTACTTCCCCGACAGCCCGTTCTGAGACTTGCGTAACAACCCATGGCCGGGAAACCGGCCATGGGTCAGCCTGCAGCACACACGGGGTGCGAAGCCCCCCTCAGCCGGAAGCCCGGCTCTGTCATTACTCGGAATGCCGACCTGGCTGTTGCCGATCCTCATGGACATCGGATACCGATATCTCCTGCAATGCGCCCGACGAGGCATGACGCGCTCATCGGCGGATACCCGGCCGCCCCGCCCACCGGCTGAAGGGCCGCGTTTGAGGCTGATAGACCGCGAATCCACCTCTGCCCTCGACAGCCACACCCGGAACCGGGTACGGATTCCGCCACTGGATCGCGGAAAGCGCGGTTGCCTGCGCTGCGGGGAACTGCGTTCCCTGCAGCCAGACCTCAGAGGCGCTGTCCACGGCTATCGAAAGGGACCGAGAGCGTGCAAGTTCTGACCGACGAACAATCCATGATCCGTGACACGGCGCGCAGCTTTGCTGCCGCGCGTCTGGCACCGGGTGCGGCAGCCCGTGCGGCGGCGGGGCGGATCGAGAGCGATCTGATCGCCGAAATGGCCGAACTGGGCTTTCTGGGCATGACGGTGCCCGAGGCCATGGGTGGCATCGGCGCAGATTATGTCTCTTACGCGCTGGCGTTGATGGAAATCGCCGGCGGCGATGGCGCGGTGTCGACGATGATGTCGGTGCACAACGCCCCCTTCTGCGCGATCCTGTCGCGCTTTGCTTCGCCCGAACAGCGCGAGCTTTGGCTGCGTCCGGCCGCGGGCGGTGCGTTTATCGGCGCTTTCGCCCTGACGGAACCCCACACCGGCAGCGACGCCGCTGCGATCCGCGCCCAAGCTCGGCGCGACGGGGCGGAGTATGTGCTCGACGGCACCAAGCAATTCATCACCTCGGCGCGGATCTGCGGCGGCATGATCGCCTTTGCCGTCACCGATCCCGCCGCCGGGAAGCGGGGGATCAGCGCCTTCTATCTTCCGGCGGGCACCCCCGGGCTTTCCATCGGCACGCCTGAGCACAAGCTGGGCCAGCACGCCTCGGATACCTGCGCGGTTCGCTTTGACAATCTGCGGATCGACGAAAGCCACCGGATCGGCGCCGAAGGTCAGGGGCTGGCCATCGCGCTGTCTTCGCTCGAGGTCGGGCGCATCGGCATCGCGGCGCAATCGGTCGGTATGGCGCAGGCCGCACTGGAAATCGCCGTGGCCTATGCGCAGCAGCGCGTGACCTTTGGCAAGCCGATTGCCGACCATCAAGCGGTGGCCTTCCGGTTGGCCGACATGGACACCCAGATCGAGGCCGCGCGGCAACTGGTGCTGAACGCCGCCCGGTTGAAGGATACCGGCGCCGATTGCCTGCGCGAGGCCTCGATCGCCAAGCTCTTTGCCAGCCAGATGGCCGAGCGCGTGGTCTCCGACGCCATCCAGACACTGGGCGGCTATGGCTATCTGGCCGACTTCCCGCTGGAACGGATCTACCGCGATGTCCGCGTCTGCCAGATCTATGAAGGCACCTCCGACGTGCAGCGGATCAACATCGCCCGGGCCTTGCTGGGCACGCGCCGGTCGTGAACCGAGAGATCGATGTTGCGGCCCGAACCCTGTCCTCGGGGCGGAACCGGCGCGATCCCTGCATGAGGATCAGACCTCTCTGGTGGCCGACTGCCGCCTTGCCTCTCCCGGTCAGCGGGTTCCGGGCAGCCAGAGGACGATGATCGGAAAGGCGATCAGCAAGGCGATCTTTACCAGATCGGCAGCGATGAACGGCCCCACACCCCGATACACGTCGCCCAGTCTCAGCGTAGGGTCCAGCGACTTGAGGATGAACAGGTTCAACCCGAACGGCGGCGTTATCATCCCGGTCTCGACCAGACAGATGGTGATGATCGCCCACCAGATCGGATCGAGACCCAGTTGCAGGATCAGCGGCAGAAAGACCGGCACGGTGATGATCATGATGGCAAAGGTGTCCATGATCGTACCAAGCAGCAGATACAGCACGGCAATCATCAGCACGATCAGCAGCGGTTCGTCGGTCAGGCCGGTCATGAAGCTGACGAACAGGTTGGGCAGGCCGGAGATCCCGACCAGGAAAGAAAAATTCACCGCGCCGAAGATCAGGACATAGACCATGGCGATGGTCGATGTGGTTTCGCGCATCACGGCCCAGACGGTCTCGCGCCGCAGGGTGCCACGGATCAGCGCGGCGATGAAGGCGCCCACGGCGCCGACGGCGGCAGCCTCGGTTTCCGTGAAGACCCCGGTATAGAGGCCGCCGATCACCAGCCCGACCAACACGATGACCTGCCATGCCCGCAGCGTGGCGCGCAGCATCTCGGCCACCGGCTGGCGCTGGCCCGCAGGGGCAGCGACATCGGTCAGCCGCACAGTCAGCGCGATGGCCAGCAGATAGAGGATGACGGCCAGCAGGGCGGGCACAATGGCAGCGATGAACAGCGTGCCGATGGATTCCTCGGCCAGCAGCGCATAGATCACGATCACCGACGATGGCGGTACCAGTTGCCCCAGCGTTCCGCCCGCCGCAACTGTCCCGGCCGCCAGCGACCGGCTGTAATTGCGCGCTGCCATTTCCGGCAGCGCCACCTTGCCGATCGTCGCCGAGGTGGCCAGCGACGATCCGGTCAGCGCGCCGAAACCGGCCGATCCCAGCACCGTTGCCTGTGCCAGCCCGCCGCGCACATGGCCGATGACCGAATGCGCCAGCTTGTAGATCTCGGCCGACAGCCCGGCGGTGGTCGCAAAGGACCCCATCAGCAGAAACAAAGGCAAGACCGCCAGGCTGTCGTTGAAGATCATGCCGTTGATCTGTGTGCCGAACATGGTCAGCGCAGGGCTTGTTCCCAACACCAGCGAAGACCCCAGAAACCCGCTCAGCCCGGTGGCCGCGCCCAGCGGCACCCCGAGAAGGATGCCGACCCACATCAGGGCAAAACACAGCAGCGCCAGGGTGGCCGGGGGCAGCGACAACAGGGCGACGAGGGCGCTGCGCAAGCCGCCAAGGTCGCCCAGGAGCACGGCCAGCAGCGCGATACTCAACGCCGCGACGATCAGGGCCGTGACCCTGCCCTTGCGGACAGCGTCGCGCAGGGTCATCAGGACGGGGATGATCTGAACCGGCACAGACAGCGCCAAAAGCGCCGTGATCGCCAGCAGGAAATATCCCACCGGCAGCCTGAGCAGGGCCGAGGTCTGCCCCAGCCGGATCTGACGTTGCGCGATCGCGCCCAGCCGCCAGACGACCAGTATCAGCATCGCCAGCATTGCCACCGAAGCCAGCACCCGCAGCCAGGCCCAGAGGCGGGGTCCGGCCAGGCTGGCAGTGAAATCGATGGTAATGTTGACCCGGCCCGCGGCGCCAGCGGGCAGGCAAGCGGCAATTCCCAGCGCCAGCAGCGGCCGGGTGATCTCGTTGAGGCCGACGATGGGCGCGTTGAAGGCCGCGCGCATCACGACATCCGCGACCGTCATGACGCCGACACCCATGATGCCGATCACGCCGATGGCCGCGATCCGTTCGGTCAGGGCCAGCGCCATCCGGTCGGCGCGCTCGAGAGCCTGATCCATCGCGCTCAGACCTCGGCCGAAACGGCAGCGATGAAGGCATCGAACCCGTATTGATCGAAGTTCATCTCCCAGTGTTCGACGATCTTGTCATCGCGGAACCGCCAGATGCCGAACGCGCGCGATTCAAAGCGATGCTCGCCCACTTCGGCGCTGACCATCACCGGCACCATGCCCCATTCCCCGTCGATGCAGATCTCGCCCATGGCGCGTACCTTGAAAGAACCTCTGGTCAGCGCGCGCATGCGCGGGCGCTTGACTTCGGCTTGCTCGGTGCCGTGCCAGTCGCGGGCCAACTCGCTGCGGCCCGGCGTGTGACAGACATAATCGTCCGAGATCGCAGCGTTGAAGGGGTCGAAATTCCCCGTATAGAGCGCGCCCAGAACCGAGCGGAAATAGGTGTCGTGGCGATTGGCGATTGTCATTCTGTCCTCCCTGCGCGGCGGCTTATGCCGCCTCAATGCGTCCCTCGCACTGGCCCAAGCCAATGGCGTGTGCGCCCTCGGCCCGGCACCAGCCCGTCATCGTTACGCGGTCGCCGTCCAGCAGATAGCCGCGTCTCTCATCCCCTACCGCGACGGGTCTGCGCCCGTCCTCGGTCAATTCGAGCAGACAGCCCAGACTGTCCGGCGCTGCCCCCGATATCGTGCCGCTGCCCAGCAGGTCGCCCGGCCGCAGCGGGCAACCGTTCGAGGCATGATGCGTCACCATCTGCGCGGGCGACCAGTGCATATCGGTGAAATCCGATCGCGCCAGCCGCCCCCGTGCGCCTGCGGCTGTCTGCAGTTCGGTGTCAATCTGGATCGCCCAGGTCGCCAGATCGCGGGTATTCAAGTGGTCGGGCGGCTGCGGCAGGTCCTCGGCGCGCGGCGGCAGAGCGCGGCGAAAGGGCCGCAGCGCATCGCTGGTCACAATCCAGGGCCCAATCGAAGTGGCAAAGCTCTTTGACAGGAACGGACCCAGCGGCAGGTTTTCCCATCGCTGGATGTCGCGCGCGGACCAGTCGTTAAGCAGGCAGACACCAAAGATCGCGTCGTCGGCGTGATCGATAGCGATGGTCTGGCCCTGCGCGTTGCCGCCGCGCAGGATCAGACCCAGTTCCACCTCGTAATCAAGCATCTGCGTGGCTTGATACACCGGCACCTTGGCGCCTTGCGGCAGGATCTGGCCGCGCGGGCGACGAACCGGCGTGCCCGAAACCACCACCGACGAGGCACGACCATGATAGCCGACCGGCAGATGATGGTAATTGGGCTGCAACGGCTGCGGGCGCTTGAAGATGCGGCTTGCGTTCATCGCGTGATACATCGAGCAGAAAAAGTCGCTGAAATCGCCAACTTCGACCGGCAGCAGCGGGCGGGCTTCGGCCAGCGGAACCAGTGCCGCCTGTGGTGCACGCGTTGATGCCTGCATGTGCAGCGCCTCGAACAAGGCATGGCGCAGCGCCGTTGCATGCGCGGGACTGAGCGCGATCAGCGGGTTCAGCCTGCCATCGGTACAAGCTGCCGCAGCCTCGGCGGCGAGGCCGCCAAAGGCCAAAGCCTGTGCCGTGCGCACCACGTCGAGCGCATGCTCGCCGATAGCAACTACGATCCGCGGGGTATCCCCGAACGACGGGTGCAGAATCCGCCCGAAGGGGAGGTTCTGGATCGGAAACGGCGTACCCTCGGCATTGGCAGCGGGCAACCAGCTTTGCGCCGAGCCGTCGTGCGTGTGGTCGAGGCGGTGGATCATGCCTTGCCGTCGATCAACACAAAGCAGATCCGGCAGACGGCGCCCGAGCGGTTGGCCCAGGCGTGATTGGTGCCACGCTGGATCAGAATGTCGCCGGCGTTCAGTACGGTTTCGCCTTCGTCCATGATCGCTGTGATGCTGCCGAAAAGAACGATTGCATAATCTACCGTCGTCGTCCGGTGCATGCCCTGATGCCCGCCGGCCTTTGGCGCGTGGTCTGCGTCGGGGTAGAGGCGTCGGAAAGTCGCATGCAGCATCGCATGCAGGGTTGCCGGGTCGGCGGGCTCCGGAGGGATGTCGATCACCCGGATCACGGTGCCGCCCTTCGGCGGCAACACGCCGCGATGCTGGTCGATATCGTCGGGGGCAAGCACGCTCGAGGGCATGGCGCCGGTGCGCCAGACATTGGCCATGACATAGCCGGGCCGCTCAGGAACGCTGACCATACCGGGGGGCGGGCCGTCCTGCTCGATCAGGCTGTAACCAGCGGCATCATGTCCGGTCACGACGCGGCGCAAGGGGGGCGGTTGTTCGCTCATGGCATCCTCAGATTGGTTGGTTGAGCCTGTCGTAGCGGCGGTTCACATCGTCTTGCGCGTGGGCACGCAAATGAGCGCGCCCCTGTTCCTGCGCTGCGGCGCCCGCTGAATGGCCCAGAACGCCGGTGCGTTTCGATCCTTCCTGCACGAACAGACAGCGCGCTGTGCGTCGGGTTTGCCATTCCGCCAGCAGGTCGCTGATCGCGCGGCCCTGTGCCAGCAACCGTGTCAGCAGGATCACATCTTCGACCGCCATCGACGCGCCCTGCGCCCAGAACGGGGTCGAGGCATGCGCGGCGTCGCCCACCAGAACCACATTGCCGCGATACCATGGCGCGGGCAGGATCACCTCTTTGATGGGGGTGTAGATGATCGCCTCGGGTCCGGGGATCCGCTCGATCACCGCGCGGGCCGGGCCGCCATAGGTTGTGCATCGGTCGCGCATCTTCTCCAACAGCGTCTCGGGGTCGAACCAGGGATTGCCGGGTTCCTTGGTCACAAGCGCCGCATAAAGCTCGTGTGACGAGATCGGGATGATGCCAAACGAGGTCTCGTCGCCCATCTGCCAGATGACGGTTTGCATCGGCTCTGGCATGGGCAAGGTGACGCGCCAGTTGGAAAAGCCGCTGTATTCAGGGTCTACGCCCGAAAAGAGCAGGCGGCGGGTGGCCGAATTCACGCCGTCAGCGCCGACCACCAGATCATAGCGCCGCTGTGTTCCATCGCTGAAGGTGGCATCCACGCCTGCACCGTCATCCTCCAGCGCCCGCACCGTTGCGCCCATCCGGATCTGCGCTCCCGCCGTGACGGCCGCGCGGTACAGAATGTCATGCAATCGGGCGCGTGAGATCGGCACATAGCCCGGCAGATCCGATCCAGGACAGGGCGGCACCCGGGTACTGGTCAGAAACCCGCCCTGTTCATCCAGCAGATGCGATTCGCCGGTCGGGGATATCCAGCCCGCCGCCTGAATCGCCTCTGCGACACCGATTTCCTGAAAGCAGCGCAACGCGTTGTTTTGAACATACATTCCAGAGCCGAGGATATCGAACTCCGACTTGGCTTCGACGATGTCAAAGTCGATCCCTGCTCTGGCGAGAGCGATGGCCATGCTCTGCCCCGCGATTCCTGCCCCGATGATCAGCACCCGCCTGCTCACGCTGTCCTCCTTGCACGACGCTATATTCCTCTCAAAAAGAAATCATGCGCGCAAGGCTTGTTTTTCTTTTTGAAAAGAATATTGTCGCGGTGAGCGTCCAGAGTGGCGCCTCAGGATGCGAACGGGAGGAGACCTGCATGCCTATGAGAAGAACTGTCCTGTTCCTGGCCGGTGCGGCGCTGATCGCCGCGGTATCGGGGGCCCGGGCCCAGGAAACAACGCTGTTGCGCTTTGCCTTCGGCGCACCGCCGCAGGTGCATTACAATGTTCAGCTCTTCACCCCCTGGGCCGAACAGGTCATGGCAGATTCAGGCGGAACGCTGGAGATCCAGATGTTCGGCGCGGGCAGCCTGGGCCGCGAAGGCGAGATGATCGACGTGGTTCAGAGCGGTGCCGCCGACATCGCGCTGGAGATTCCCACCTATTACCCCGGCCGGTTCCCGCTGGCCGATGTCGCGGCCTTGCCGATGCTCGTCACCGACGGCGCCGCCGCATCGCGCGCGCTGTGGACGCTGTATGAGGAAGGGATGTTCGGCAGCACGTTCGACGGGATGAAGGTGCTGGCGCTGTCTACCCCGCCAGCCGCGATGCTGATGACCACCGAGACCGAGGTTGCGCTGCCCGCCGACACCGCGGGGCTGCGCATCGCCGGGGGCGGGCGGCTGCGTGGCGACCAGATCACCGCGATGGGCGCTGCCCCGGTCGATGTAAGGATCAGCGAGCTGTATCAGGCGCTGGATCGCGGCGTGGTCAATGGGGCGATCAGCTTCTATACCGCTGTGCCGCCCTTCCGCCTGAACGAGGTGGCAAGCCACTATCTGGAGGTTCCGCTGGGTGGCTCGCTGATGCTGGTGTTCATGGATCAGGCGCGGTTCGACAGTCTGCCCGAAGCTGCGCGCAACGCCATCGACGCGCATTCGGGCGCCGCCCTTTCAGCGGCATTTGGCGAGGTCTGGGACCGTGCTGCGGAAACCGGGCGCGGCATGATTACCGGCAGCGGTGGCGAGATGCGCGCCTTGGATGCCGCACAGCAAGAGGCCTGGGCCGCAACGCTGGAGCCGATCGTCGCGGCCTGGGGCAGCGAAACGGCCGGAGGCGAGGCCATCGTGGACCGGCTGCGCACCCTGCTGGCCGAGTAGGCGGCAGACCTGGATGGCCGCCCTCAGGGGCGGCCGTCGTTCTTTGCGATACCGCTCAGCACCATCCGGGTCAGCAGGCGCGCGTAATCCTCGGCAAGGTCGTTCGGCTGCACATCCTCGCCAAAGAGCCGGTGAAAGATGGACCGCGACGCGCCCAGGAAATGCGCCGACCCGATCATCGCCAGATACAGAAGCCGCGGGTCGAAATCGTCGCGAAAGAGACCCTGCTCGCGCCCCACGTTCACCAGATCCGCCAGCGAGCCGCCAAAGGAATCCGTGAAGGCGTTGCGCGTTTCCAGGGCCCATTCGTCCTTGCCGTTGATGATCTGCTCGGTGAACAGTTCATGAAAGCTGGTCTCGCGGGCCAGAAAGGTCGTCAGGTGATGCATCCGCTTGGCGATTCCGTCGCGGGGATCGGACGGGTCGATGTTCAATGCCGCATGGAGTTCGCGGTATTCGCCGACCAGTACCTTGAGCACCTCGGTCAACAGGGTGCTGAGGTCGGAAAAGTAATACCGCACCAGCGCCGGATCGACCTGCGCCGCCTCGGCGACGTTCTTGCGCGTCAGGCTCGACGGCGGCACCTCGCGCAGCAACATTCTGGTGGACTGAATGATCGCCTCGCGCCCTACGCTGCCGCGCCCACGTCCGCGTTTGCGGTTGGGCGGTTCCGAGGCACTGGCGGGTGCGGGACTGTTGGGATCGTCGCTCATCGTATCCCCTACCTACGCCGACCGACCAAGCGGGGCAATCGGGCGCATGGCTCAGACCCTGACCCTGTTGCGCTGCCGTCCCAGCCCCGTGATCTCGGCTTCGACCAGATCACCGGGTTTGAGATACGCGCCCTTGCCCTGCCCGACGCCCGCCGGGGTGCCGGTCGCAATCAGATCGCCGCTTTCCAGCGTCAGCATGGCCGACAGATATTCAATCTGTTCTTCCAGCGAAAAGATCATGTCGCGCGCAGGACCGTCCTGATGAGCCTCGCCGTTGACCCACAAGCGCAGCATCAAATCGCGGTAATCGGGTACAAAGGCGGCAGGCACGAACAGCGGCCCGGTCGGCAAGAAGGTGTCATAACTCTTTCCCGCCAGCCAGTCCGAACGGATGTTCAGCCGGTCGTCGCGCCACGTCGCCGCACGGCACGAGACGTCGTTGACGATCACATAGCCCGCGACATGCGCCATCGCCTGGGCGGTCGGAACGTGCCTGGCCGGGGTGCCGATCACCGCGCCCAGCTCCACCTCCCAGTCGATGCGATGCTCCAGACTGGGCAAGGCGATGTCATCCATCGGTCCGGTCGAACAGCTCGACGCCTTGAGGAAATGATACGGTCGCAACGTCACCGTCGCGGTCTGGGCCGTCGCGCCCTTGGGCCCGGTGAAGCCGCTTTCCCCCATTTCACGCACATGCGCGGCGTAATTGGCCGCGGCGCACAGCACCTTACCCGGCCGAGGGATCGGTGACAGCAGCCGCTCCGGGGCAGGCAGCGGCGCGGCGGCCGTCCCGGCGAGGGTCTCAAGCACCTCAAAAGCGCGGTCCCAGTCGGCCAGCAGGGCCTCCATCCCGGTTCCCGGCAGGGCGCCGCGTCTGTCCAGTGCCGCGAGATCGTGGTGGACACCATCAATGACCATCGTGGTGAGACTGTTGCCGTCCCCCGTACTCATGCGGGCGAGGGCGAAGGATTTTTTCATGGAGCACCTTTATTTCTTTTCTAAAAGAATTTATAGATTGAGGGGCGAGTGTCAATCACCCATTGCGGGCAGGAGCAAATGGAAAAACTGGATATTGTAGTGCTCGAAGAGCATTACGCCGATGCAGAGCTGTCGGCACGGTTGGGGCGCCCGCTGGCCAGTGGGCTGACCCAGGACGTCGAAGCGCGTGTGGCGCGGCTGGATCGGCTGGGAATTGCCACCGAAGTGCTGGCCCTGGCGCCGCCCGGCCTGCAGGGATTGCTGACAGCCGATGCCGCGCTGGTGGCGCGCGGCGTCAATGACAGGCTGGCGGCGATGGTAGCCGGGGCGCCGGGGCGATTGGCGGGCTGGGCCGCGCTGCCGACCGCCGATCCGGTGGCCGCGGCCGATGAGCTGGCGCGCTGCGTGGAGACGCTGGGCATGGTGGGCGCAATGATCCACGGACCGACCGGCGGGCGTTTCCTCGACGCACCCGAATTCGCGCCGATCCTGTCCCGGGCTGCGGCGTTGGGGGTGCCGTTGTATCTGCACCCTTCCGACATTCTGACGCCGGTGCGCGAGAGCTATTTCGAACCCTATACTGCCACCCATCCTATGTTCCTGCGCGCCGCCTGGGGCTATACGATCGAAACCGGCACCCAAGCGATGCGGCTGGTTATGGCACAGGCTTTTGACCGCCACCCGGGGCTGCGGCTGATGCTGGGGCATCTGGGCGAAGCGATCCCCTATCTCATGGCACGGATCGACGAATCGCTGGCGCGCGACACGCCTGTGAAAAACTTCCGGGCGGTGTTCACTCAGGGCGTGACAGTCACTACCTCCGGCTTCTTTTCGACCCCGGCTCTTGAGTGTTGTCGGGCCGAGCTGGGCCTTGACCGCATCCTGTTCTCGATTGATGCACCCTATGCGCCGGAACAGACGGGGTTGGACTGGCTGCGCGGCCTCGACATGCCCGACGCCGACAAGGCGGCGCTGGCCGGTGGCTCGGCGCGGCGTTTGCTGGGGCTGGGCGCATGATTCTTGCGGCTGCGCACCCCTTCGGCCTCGCCACTGTCACCGCCTACGGCAGCCCATCGTTCACCGCCCTGATCCTGGATGACGAGGCGGCTGTGGCGCTGACGGCGCTGACGGGGTTGGCGGCGCGCATGGGGCTGGCAGTTCCGCCCGGTCTCTCCGAGGCGCTAACCGTCTGGGACAATGCGCTACCTGCGCTGACGGCGCTCGTTTCGGCACTGGCGGGGGACGATATCGCCATTGGCCACAGGGGCGACATCGTCCCCACGGCGCTGCTGACACCGGCGTTGTTGCTGCCGGGCACGCGCCAGATCCTGCGGCTGCGCGAGCAGCGGACCGAGTGCCTGCCCGTGACGGTGCAGGCCGCCGCGGGGGGCATCGTCCGGCTGGTGCCACAGATGCGCGCGGCGCGGGCCAGTCTGTGCCTGGCCGCCGTGCTGGGACGCGCCCTGTACCGCGCAGAGCCCGACGCGGCGCAGGCCGCCATCGCGGGTTGGGCACTGGCGCTGGAACTGGTCATGCCCCAGGGCAATGTGTCGCACGCGCCCGGCACCTTGGCGCTGGGTCCGTACCTTGTTCCCGCCTCCTGCGCCGATCTTGGTGTCGAGGCGGTGCTGGGCCTGATGGGGCGCCGCGTTCTGGCGGCGCCGCTGTCACACTTTGCCCAGGGCGCCGCCGCGTCCCTCGCCACGCTTTCGCAGGGCATGCTGCTGACACCCGGCGATGTGATCCTCATGGGGCCGGATGCCGCGCAGGATTGGCCGACAATCGGCGAACTGGATGTCATCGAGGCAGTCGCACCGGGTTTCGGGCGACTGCGCCTGAGTTTGCAATGAAAGAGGAGAAATCATGCCCATCACCGGGATCGAAACGCTGGTTTACGGCGTCGAGGATGTTGCCGAATGTGTTCGTTTCTTCGAGGATTTCGGCCTGCCCCTGAAGCGCCACGAAGGTGGCACCGCGCAATTCACACTCGACGAAGGCAGCAAGGTCGAACTGCGCCCGATCACGGATCCATCGCTGCCCGCCACGATTTTGCAAGGGACGGGCGTGCGGGAAACCATCTGGGGGGTCGATACAAGCGAGAGCCTCGACGCTCTTGTGCGCGGATTGCAAACCGACCGCGACGTCCGGCGCGATCCCGATGGAACGGCGCATTTCCACAGCGATTGCGGCCTCGCCTTTGGCTTGCGGGTCTATGACAAGAAGCGCGTGATCTACGCGCCCGACCCGCTGAATGCTGCGGGCAACCCCGGCCGACTGAACACGTCGCGCAAATGGCGGCTTCGCGCGCGGCCCAAGGTCATCACCCATGTGGTGTTCTGTGTCGAAGATTACGTCAAAACCTATCGCTTTCTGGAAGAGCGGCTGGGATTCCGACTGAGCGAGTACCAGATCAGGCTGGGAATCTATCTGCGTTGTGACGGCGCGAACGATCACCACAACCTGTTCCTGCTGGACATGAACGCGGGCAGCGCGCCGGGCTATCCGTGCTTTCATCACGCCAATTTCGGCGTCGAGGACATCGACGAACTGATGATCGGCACCAACCATATGACCCGGCGCGGCTGGAACACCGGCAATCTGGGACAGGGGCGGCATCGGATCGCTTCGGCGCTGTTCAGCTATTTCAAATGCCCGACCGGCGGCGAGGCCGAGTATGGTAGCGACAGCGATTACATCGATGACAATTACGTTCCGCGGGAATGGAACGCGCTGTTCGGACTGCAGAGCTGGATGACCAAACAGCCCGACTGGATCAGGAACAGCCAGATCGAATGGCACGCCAGACACATGACCGACGGCATGCCTGCGCATATCCGCAGCAAGGGTGACTTGCCAACGGATGGCAAGATCGCCGGTCAGGCCTCAGGCTGATGGCGGGGCGGGCTGGGTCCGTTCGCACAGAGCCAATGCGCTGCCAGATCGTGGCGCCAGTCCGCCGCAGGATGTCGATACCCCCGTTCCCGATCAGGTGCCGATCTTGCCGGCGTCATTCACTTCGCGTTCGAGCCGCGCCCGGTCGAGCACTTGAATTGCCCCTCGCCCCAACCGAATAGCGCCCTCGTCACGCAGATCGGCCAGCTTGCGATTGACGGTCTGCCGCGAACAGCCAATGAGAACGGCCAGATAGGCTTGGCTGATGCGGATCTCAGGCCGCTGGACCGTGCTGCGCTGCGTCAGATAGAGGCACAGCCGCTGGTCAACGGAATGAAAATTGTCTGACGCCCGCCTGAAATTGTCGCGTTTCAGCCGTTCGTAGAAGATCACCGCCAGATTGCGCACGAAAGCCGTCAACCGGATCTGTTCGTGCAGCAACGGCGTCGGGCAGAACAGGACGGCGGTATGGGGCATCGTCGTGCAGGTGGCCGCGCAGGCATTTTCCGACAACGCCTCAACCTCGCCCAGCACCTCACCGCTGCCAGCGATGTGGACAATGTTGACGTTCCCCTCGGGGTCGCAAAAACTGACCTCAACCCAGCCCTGCGCGATCAGGAAGAAACCCGGTGCCGGATCGCCCTGGGTCAGGATCTCGGTCGGTGCCTGATAAAGCCGACACAGGCACCGATCGAGGAATTCCGCCTTCTGGTCGTCTGGCAGGTCGCTCAGCAGTGGCGAACGCAGCAGATGCGGAAATGCGACCGAATTCCTCACGGATGGCCCCGCGGAATCGGTGTCAACGCGCAGGAAGGTTGGTCAGGGTCCGCGCAGCAAGACCGGATCTGGCGAACCGAATCTGCATAGACATTCACCCAGCTTTCCAGCGTCTGGCCATAGCCGGGCGGCATGGCGTGCGACAAAGGATAGCGCAGGGCGGCGGCATCGGCGCCCGCGGGCGTGCGTTCGCCCGTCATCCAGGCGGTCAGCGACGCGCATGTCTGGTCGCGGCCGATCCGGTGGCAACCCAGGCAGGTGTTATCGCGCAGATCGAAGGTCGCCGTCGGCCAAGCATCGAACCCGAGGCCGGGATCGACATGGAAATAGGGGCCAAAGGGGGCCTGCGGCACCCGATCCCAAACCTGCCCGACAAAGGGCGAATACATGAAGGGATCGTTGTCATGGCAATTGCCGCATCCCCCGTTCAGCACCTCTTGGGGCGGGTTCCAGAACCCGGCCGCCTGTGTCCCGGTGGGCGATGGTACTTGTCGGCCATCGACCGGCCGGGAACGGCTGCCCGATGCCTGAAACCAGCAGGTCGCGCCGCTGGCCGGGTTATGGGCGATCACATCGATTTCGTCGAATTCGAGGCTGGCGGCGCCCCGGATCACCCGTTGGCGGCACATGACCGACACCATCATACGGTCGTTGCTCAGGTTCAGAATGCGCGAATAGGGCACGCATTGCCCGTCGGAATCCGGCCCGTTGTCCAGAAGCGACGGTCGGTCGCAGGTCATCCGCGGTATGTAGTCGGAAACCGGTGCGCCATCGACGGTGATCGGCACGGGCACGCCATCGGCGCAGGAGAAATCCGGCAACGGGCCGACCTCGGCCCGGCAGGCCGCGGCATAATCAGCATCGGACAATCCAGACACCGGGGTTTGGGCGCCGGTCGGCAAGGCCATCCAGCAGGCCAGAAAAGCGGCAGGAAACCGGGTCATTGCCCGCCCTCCGCCATGACCGCCAACGCGGTCTCGCGCAGCGCCTGCGCATACCGCACATAGCCGGTACAACGGCAGATATGCGCCCCGATCGCCCGCTCGATTGCCGCATCGAGGTCGGCGACCGGCACCGGCGCCTCGGCCAGCGCGTCCAGAAAGATCTGCGCCGCCATGACAAAACCTGGTGTGCAATAGCCGCACTGAAACGCGAAATGGTGCAGGAACGCCTCCTGCACCGGCAGCAGCACCCCGGGCCTGCCGACCCCCTCGACGGTGGTGATCGCCGCCCCCGCAACAAGGCCGAGCGGTGTCGAACAGGCGATCACCGGCATCGCAGCATGGGTGGGCGGCTTGGTCATCGAGACGGTACAGGCCCGGCACACCCCGATGCCGCAGCAGAACTTGGTGCCTGTCAGGTTCAGATCGTCATGCAGGAAATCGATCAGCCGATCCTCGGCCCGATCGGCGCCGACTTCATGCGACTGGCCGTTTACGCTGAAGCTGATGCTCATGGCCGGAGCCCTTCCAGAATTTTCGCGGGAGTGATCGGCAACGAGGTGAAGCGCCGTCCGGTGGCATCGCGCAGCGCATTCGAGATCGCCGGGGCGACCGAACACATCACCGCCTCGCCGATACCCCGCCCGGTGCGGTTATCGCCCGGGCTCTCGGGCAGGATGACCAGCTCCTGCGCCCGCGCGCCCGGGATGTAATGCGTCGTCAGCGGCAGGTCGCGCATCCGCGCCAGATGATAGCGGTCGAGGTTCCACAATCCGCCCGCCGGTCCCGGCATCCCGGGCGGCATGTCTTCGAGCAGCGCATAGCCGATGGCCATGGCGACGCCGCCCTGCGATTGCCCAGAGACCAGTTGCGGAACATGGATACACCCGGCGTTGAGAACGCTGAGCACGTTCTCGATCCGCACAGCGCCGTTGCTCCGATCCACCGTCAGGCCGACAACATTGGCGCAGGGCGCCCAGACATAGCGTCCATAGCGCGTGCTGCCACTGTCGGGGCCCGTGGTATTGCTGCGCTGCAACCGCACGGGCGCCGCACCCGGCGCTGGGTAGAGCGAAAGCCCGTCCAGCGGCAACCGCAGCGTACCGCCAGCAAGCGGGAAATCGGCCTCAGCCCAACCGGCCTGAAAATAGGCGTGTCCCAGCGTGCCGCTCGGCAGCCCCGCATCCTGCGCCTGCCGCGCCAGATCGGCCAGCGGCAACCCGGCCTGCGAGCCATCGCGCAGCACAAGCACCCCCGCCTCCCAGCGGGTCTGTGCTGCAGTCAGGCCGGGACGGTTCCACAACATGCGGGCTGCAGGTAGCAGGCTGGCCTCGAACAGCGCACGCGCCGTCTGCTGAACCACATGCACCTGATGCAACGCCGTGAGGCACGCCGACGAAGAGCCGACCGAACCCGCCGTCCAAAGCGGATTGGCCCACCGCAGGCCCGCCGGGTCCTCGGTTGTCAGGCCAGTGTCGCCGAACAGCTCATAGGCGGCCATATCCACCGATTGTGCATTGGCGCCAAGGTATTCGGCAATCACCACCGACAGCGTGGTTGCCGAACCGTTGCCCATATCGACGGCATCCGAGCGGACGGTTAATCCCCCGTCCGGCGACAGATGCACGGCCGCCACCACGCCGTCGCCCGATGTGCCATAAGCCTGCATGGACAACGCCAGCCCGGTGCCATAGCTGCGCCCTTCGGCGGCGTGGGCGGCCTTGATCGTTTCGCGCTCGGCCCACAACGGATGGGCCGCAACGACATCGAGGATCTCGGACAACCGCAGTTCCTGATCGACCGGACCACCAGCCACCGTGGTGTCGCCAAGGGCGGCGATATTCGCGCGGCGCAGATCCAGCGGATCCCAACCCTGCCGGACGGCCAGATCGTCGAGCGCGGTCTCGACCGCAAAGAAAGCCTGCGGGCCGCCAAACCCGCGCTGCGACCCGCCCGAGACATTCTGGCTGTGGCGCGCCTGCGCATGGATGCTGGCCATCGGCAGCCGGTAAGCCCCGCCCGCGCACAGCGCCGCCAGCCCGGCGACATAGGGTGACAGGTTCTTGCGCCCGCCACCGTCGAACCCCAGCGCCATCTCGACCAGTTGCAGCCTCTGGTCGGACGAGGCGGTCAACGCGCCGACGATCTCGGTTCCGTGGCGTTTCAGACCGGTTCGGAATTGCTCGAACCTGTCAAAGGCCAGCCGCACCGGATTGCCATCGGCAAAGGGCGCGGCCAGCGCCAGCAGCAAGGTAAAAGGCGAGGAATCGCGCCCGCCAAAGCCACCGCCGGGATAGCAGGCGATCAGGTCGATACCGCTGACCGTCACCGGCGAACCGGGGGCCGCGAACATCCCCGCCAGATCGCTGATGTCACGGTCGGGCGATTGTGTTCCGAGCAGAATGTTCAACCGCCCATTCGCCGCATCGTACCAGACAAGGCCGGTCTCGGGCTCCATGAACATCGGATCGGTTGACCGCATGTCGGCGCGAAACGGCTGGCGAATCCAGTCGGGATGCGCCGCGATCTGTTCAGAAATGCGGGCGCGATATTCTGGGATCTGCGCGGCATAGGTATCGGGATCGGCGGTTGCGTAGCTGAAACTCTCATTCCCCGCATCGAATTTTACATAGGTGGTTTCGGGGGGAAAAATCATGTCGGCAAAGGGTGATCGGCCGGTTTCGAGGGCATAGTTCTGGAACTGAGCGTCCCGGAACTGCATGAAGCGCATCGCCGCGCGCCAGGTGCGCGCGCTGTCGAACAGCAGCAGCGCCACCGCCTGACCCAGGAAATCGGGGACATGGCCCTGCTGCACAATCAGATCGAATTCCATGCCTGGCGGGCGGTCGAAATCGCCCTGCCCGGCCCCGGCCTGAAGCGCGGCGATCTGCGCATCGATGGCCAGATCCCGCCGGGGCGTCGGGCGCGGGGCACGAAAGGCCGGCGAGAGATCGCTGCCCATGATTACGCGCGCGGGCCGGGCATCGGCAGGCAGGCCGCTCAGATCGATGCCCAGAAAGGCGTGGTCGGTGGTCAGCGCGTAAAGATACATCGCGTGCCACTGGCTGTCGGGCCAGCCCGCCAGATCGCGGGCGGCGAAGTCGCGGGCGAAAACCTTCTGTCCGGTGACTTTGGCCAAGCCGTCGATTCGCTGGCTGGCGATGCCCGGCGGCGAGGCGGCGGCGGTACCCGATGCGCGTCGATCCCGGGCGAAACCCACACCGATTCCGCTGACGCTGACCGCCACGCTGCCCATCGCGGTCAGTATGAAACCGCGCCGGGTCAGCATGCCGCGAAGGTTTGGATCAGTGTCTGTCATGGCGCCCCCTGCCCTGATCTCGCTGCTGCCGGTCGCGTCTTTGTGAAAACCTTGCCGCAGAATCGATACCCCAGCCCCCCGATGCAATCAATCTATTGGTGTTGTGAGGCCGGAAATGATCGCGCTTTGCGCGAAATCGGCGGCAGGCGTTGACCAGAGTCACCGCCCCGCTGACGCTGCCGGATTGACCCCGCCGACTGGCCTGCTACCCGTTGGAAATGACCCTGCCCCATCTCTCAAACGACCGCGCCCGCCGTCTGTTTCTGGATCGCCACGCCCTGGCCGAGGCCCCGACCGGCCCTGCGACTGGCGCCGATCTGGCCCAACTGATCCGCCGGATCGGCTTTGTGCAGGTTGACAGCATCACCACGGTTGAACGGGCCCATCACATGATCCTGTTCAGCCGCCGCCAGACCTATCGACCGGCGGCGCTGAAACCCCTGCTCGAGGCAGACCGCAGCCTGTGGGAGCACTGGACCCACGATGCCTCGATCCTGCCAATCGAGACCTTTCCCTATTGGAAACATCGTTTCGCCCGCGATGCCGCGCGCTTGCACGGCAACTGGCAGAAGTGGTTCCGCGATGGCTATGAGGCGCAGTTCGATACCATCCTGAACCGCATTGCAGCGCATGGCCCGGTCACATCATCGGATGTCGGCGAGGGCGAGGCACGCAGCAGGGGTGGCTGGTGGGATTGGCATCCGTCCAAGACCGCCCTGGAATGGCTCTGGCGCACCGGGCAACTGGCCATCACCCGACGCGACGGGTTCCAGAAGGTCTATGACCTGTCGGAAAGGGTGGTGCCCGAACCGCTGTACCGCGCCGAGATCCCGTTCGAGGCCAAGGTGAATTGGGCTTGTTGCAGCGCCTTGGACCATCTGGGCTTTGCCAGCCCCACCGAAGTGCAGGCCTATTGGAATGCGCTGCCGCCCGAAGCCGTGCAATCCTGGATCAAGGCCGCCCTGGAGCAAGGCGAGATCATCGAGATTACCGTCGAAGGCGCGGATGGCGCGCTGCGCAAAGCTCTGGCCCGCCCCGAAGTGCTGCAGGAAACCCCACCCGAGCCCAGCAGCCGCCTGCGCATCTTGTCCCCCTTCGATCCCGCCCTGCGCGACCGCAAACGGACCGAATTCCTGTTCGGCTTTTACTACCGCATCGAGGTCTTTGTTCCCGAATCCAAGCGTCGTTGGGGCTATTATGTCTTTCCGGTGCTGGAAGGCGACGGGCTGGTCGGGCGGCTGGATGCCAAGGCCCACCGCACCGAAGGCACCTTGCGGCTCAAGGCGTTCTGGCCCGAAAGAGGGGTACGCCTGACCAAGGGGCGGGCGGAAAAGCTCGACGCCGAACTGCACCGCCTCGCCCGTTTCTCAGGCTGCGACCGGGTGGAATATCTGCCGGGCTGGCAGCGAGAATACATCGCGCCGTAACAAGGAAAACGCCGGACCGGCGGCACCAGATCGCGCTTCCTCCCCGCTCTGGTCCGTCAGCCGCGCTTGCCGCGGGGTTTTGCCGTCTTGTTACCGCGCGGGCCGGACTGGACGGGGGTATTGGTCAGGTTCTCGTCCAGAAGCTTGCGCCATCGCTCCAGCCGCGCCGGATCAAGCGTTCCAGCCGCGACCGCGGCCCGAACCGCGCAGCCGGGTTCATGGGCGTGGGTGCAATCGCGAAAGCGGCAATCGGGGGCCAACTCGGCAATTTCGGCAAACAGCAGGTCCAGCCCGACCGACATATCGCTCATGTGCAACGACCGGATTCCGGGCGTGTCGATTGCCCAACCTCCTCCGGCCACGGCATGGAGCGAGCGCGATGTGGTGGTGTGGCGCCCTTTGGCATCGGCCTCGCGGATGCTGCCGGTCGCCTGCGCCTCATCGTCGGACTTTCCGGTCAGCGTATTCAGCAGCGAAGATTTGCCAACCCCGGACGACCCGACAAGCGCAATCGTCTGCCCCGCAGCACACCACGGGGCCAGAACCTGGGCCGCTTCTGGGGCCGTCGCGTCCAACGTCACGACGACGAGCCCGCGCTGAAGCCCTGCTGCCCTTTCCCGATACGGCCCGGCATCCGGCACCTGATCGGCCTTTGTCAACACGATGACCGGATTGGTGCCGGCCTCGTTCGCAACGGCCAGATACCGTTCCAGCCGCGCCGGATTCAGATCGTCGTTGCACGAGGTGACAATGAACAGCGTATCGACATTTGCAGCGATCAATTGCGGCGCCCGGCCACCTTCGGTGCGCCGCTGCAGCAGGGTCTTCCGGTCGAGCCGTCGGGCAAGCATCTGTGTCTCTGGCGTCACCAGAACCCAGTCGCCAACCGCAAAATCCGCAGTGTTTATATTGGGCGCGAGGTTGAGCCGGACGGGCCCCGAGGCCGATATCGCCGTCAATCTGGCCCGATGGACAGTCGCAATGCGCATCCGTTCAAGGCTGGTTTCCGGCCCATCCAGTTGATCTTCGAAAAACGCCGACCAACCGAGCGCGGCCAAGGGCAAAATGTCATGATCGGATGATGGGTTCACAACGGCCTGCATGAGCGCGACTCTCGACAGATGCAAGCCTTACCTGTCTGCCCAACCGGCGCAAGCTCCACGCCGCGGCCCATCGGTGAACGCGGCAGGGACCGGCTAAGGCGTCCGGGGATCGGGCACCAAAAGCCGGGAATGTTCCGGCAACGAGGTATCGTCAAAGAAATCGGGATGGGCGGCCGCAATGCTGGGCAGGGCGAGCAGGATCTCGCGCAGATGGCGGCTCATGGCGCGCGCGGCGCCATCACCATCGCGGGCGACCAGACAGGCCAGAATCTCCTCATGCTGATGGATCAGGACATTGAGCGGCGAGGCGTCGGGCAAGGACAGCAACCGGACGCGATCTGTCTGGAAACGCGCCGCTTCGACGACCCGCAGGGCGAAATCGTTCTTCACGATATCGGCCAAGGTGCGGTGGAATGTCTCGTCCATGGCGTTGAATTCGGCGAAATCCCCCATGGCGGCGGCAGATTTTTGCCGGGCGATCAGATCGCGCAGGGCGATCAGGTTTCCGGGCGTGGCCAGACTGGCTGCATGTCGGGCGGTTTCGGCCTCGATCGCCTCGCGGACAAACCGGGCATTCGCCACGGCGCGCACAGAAATCTTCATCACATAGGTGCCCCGGCTGGGCCTGATCTCGACCAGCCCCGCCTCGGACAGCTTGATGAAGGCCTCGCGGACGGGCTGGCGCGAAACGCCATATTGTGCGGCGATCTCTTTCTCGGACAGGGCAGAACCGGGGGGCAGACGCAGTTCGGCAATGCTTTTTCGCAGCAGGGCGACCAACTGAGGAGCGATAGGGTCGGTTGTGCGAAGAGCGGGCTGCATGCGCAAATTCCTGTCAGTGCGATTCGATCTTGTCAACTTGCGCCGATAAATGCAACATACCGGTATGGTGGCTTGGTGCGAGCGGGAGGCTGCGCCCTGCGCCGACGACAAATCGGAATTGGGAGGTTCCACAGATGACTTTGCACAAGGCTCCGGCGTTCGGTCGCCGGTCTTTCCTTGCCACGGGCGTCGCCGCCCTGGCGATCCCCGCCATTTCGACGCGCGGGCTAGCTCAGCAGACGTTCACCTGCCGGATCGCCCATACCGAGGGGATCGGAACGCCGATCACCAACGCCTTCGACGCATGGACCGCCATGCTCAACGAGCGGTCGGGCGGCCGGATCGACGCCCAGCATTTCCCTGCCGCGCAACTGGGTGGACTGGCAGAGGCGCTCGAGGGCAGCCGGATCGGCACCATTCAGGTAACGACCGCAGGCCCGGATTCCGAAGAAGCCATCGCGCCGGAAATCGCGGCACTGGGCGGTGCGCCGGGCTTCATCTACAAGAACGAGGCGCATGTCGATGCAGTCCTGCAGGGGGAACTTGGGCGGCGCGCCTCGCAGATCGCGCGGGAAAAAACCGGGGTCGAGTTTGTCGCCTACGGTGAAACCGGCTTCCGCCACATTCTGGCCAAGCGGCCGGTCCATTCGCTTGCCGATCTGCAAGGGCTGAAAATCCGGGTGCCGCAACTGCGCATCTGGGTGGATTTCTGGGGCCTGCTGGGCGCGGCCCCGACGCCGCTGCCCTATAGCGAGCAGTATTCGGCGCTGTCCACCGGCATCATTGATGCGATCGACTCGGACGTCTTTTCCATCGAAGGCTTCCGCTTCCACGAACAGGCCCGACACCTGACGCTGACAGGCCACTGGTTCCTACCCAAGGCCGTGCGCGTCAATGCGGCCTGGCTCGACAGCCTGCCCGACGATCTGCAGGATCTGGTGCGTTCCTCGGCGCAGGAGGCCTTTGCCGAACAGCGGCGCGTCAACCGCGCGCTGGCGGATCAAACGCTGGAAGGACTGCAGAGCAACGGGGTCGAGGTCTTCACCCTGCCTGCGGACGAGCTGGCGCAGATGGAGGCAGCCACGGCATCGCTGTTCGAACAGTTCGGATCGGTCAGCCCCGAGACGGCGGAAATGATCGCCGCCATCCGCGCCCTGGGCTAAGACGGACCGTATGGAACCGCAAATATCCTCAGACGCCGCCCCGGCGGCGTCTGGCCTTGTGCCGGTGCTGGCGATCCGCAGGCTGGTTGACAGGGCTCTGGAAGCCACCTGTATCGGGCTGGTGCTGATCGCCGTCGCCGTCGCCTGCCTGCAGGTCGTCATGCGCTACATCTTCAGCGCGGCGCTGCCCTGGCCCGAGGAAGTGGCCACCTGGGTCTTCACCTGGGCGGTGATGCTGGGCATGGCGCTGGCCACCGGGCGCGGTGTGCATATCGCCATCGATGTGCTGCCGCGCCTGCTGCCTCCCCGGGGCCGCGCAATCCTGCTGTTCCTGACGGCCTCGGTCATGGCGACGGCCAGCATCGTGTTGCTGGTCCACGGGCTGGATTATTTCCAGCGCGCCATCGCCGCCTCGCCCGCATTGCAATTGCCGATGAAGTACCTGTTCATCGCGGTGCCGGTTGGGGCCGCGTTCAATCTGTTCTTCCTGTTCTGGCCCGACGGGCGGCGCGGCTTCGTGCAGGGTGCGGGCATTCTGCTGTGCGGGTTGCTGTTCTATCTGGCCACGCGCCATGGGGCCACGCAGATCTATAGCCAGGCCAGCGGACCATTCGTTCTGGTCGGTGTGGGTCTGGTCGGCATCATGCTGGGCGTGCCGGTGGCCTTTGCCCTGGTGCTGGCGTCGTTCTCGGCCTTTGCCTCGGCCAATCCGATCCTGCTGGTGACAATCACGCAGAACATGGGCGCTTCGCTCAATTCCTTCACCTTGCTGGCAATTCCGTTCTTCATCCTTGCGGCCGCCGTGATGAATGCGGGCGGGATCACGCCGCGACTGGTCGATCTGGCGATGATGATGGTCGGCCATTTGCGCGGCGGGCTGGCGCAGGCCAACGTCGTGACCAACACGATGCTGGCCGGGGTTTCGGGTTCATCGACCGCGGATGCCTCGACCATCGCAAAGCTTCTCGTGCCGGAGATGGCCAGGCGCGGATATGATCGGCCCTTTGCCGCGGCACTGACGGCGGCGGGTTCGACACTGGCCAACCTGATCCCGCCCAGTCTGGGCCTGATCATCTATGCCGCATTGGCGTCGGTTTCGGTCGGGGCACTGTTCGTGGCGACCCTGGTGCCAGGGCTGATGGTGGCGGCGGCGCTCATGCTCGTGGTCTATATCATCTCGCGTCGGCGGGGGTATGGCGGGGACATGCCCAAGGCGTCGGGGGCCGAACGGCTACGCGGGCTGATGTTGGCGATCCCGGCGCTGTTCCTGCCGGTGATCATCGTCGGCGGAGTGCGCTTTGGTGCTTTTACCGCAACCGAGGCAGGCGCCGTTGCCCTGATCTATGCCCTGTTCTGCGGCGCGCTGCTGTATCGCAAACTGACGGGCGCCAATCTGCTCGCTGCGGTGCGCGATGCCGTTCTGGATACTGTGGTGATCGTCATCATCATCGCCGCCGCCGCTCCCTTTGCCTGGGTGCTGGCCTTCGAGCGGGTGCCGCAGAAGATTGCCGCCAGTCTGGGCATGCTGGTGGAACAGCCCTGGTTGCTGATGCTGGCGATCAACGTCTTTCTGCTGATCGTCGGGCTGTTCATGGAGATGATCGCCGCGCTGGTTATTCTGGTGCCGATCTTGGTGCCGTTGGTTGTACTCGCCGGATTCGATCCAATCACCTTCGGGTTGGTCATCGTGATGAACCTGGTGATCGGGGCGCTGACCCCGCCATTGGGTGTGCTGATCTTCACCACAGCCCGGGCAGGCGGGGCCGATCAAGTGGCAACCTTCCGTGCGGTTGCGCCCTTTCTGGTGGCGATGATCGCCGTGCTGATGCTTGTCACCTTTGTCCCTGCCCTGACGCAGGTGCCGGTGCGCTGGCTGGGGCCGTGAGGGCAGAGAATTGAAAGGACACCGGACATGAGCAGACCGCGCATCGCCATCGTCGGCCTTGGCATGGCTGTGACCCCTCATGCCAAGGGGTTGATGGATCTGGCCGACCGGGTGGAGGTTCTGCACGCTTTCGCCCCTTCGGCGCAGCGGCGGGCCGAGTTCGGGGCGCGGTTCCCTTTTCCGCTGACCGACAGCCTCGATACCATTCTGGCCGATGACCGGGTGCAGGGGGTGGCGGTGTTCACCCCGGCCAACACCCATGCAGAGATCGGCCTTGCCTGCGCACGCGCAGGCAAGCATGTGCTGATGGAGAAACCGCTCGACATCACCACCGCCCGGGCCGAGGCACTGGTTCAAGGCTGCCGGGCGGCGGGAGTAAGGCTGGGCGTGGTGCTGCAGCACCGTTTCCGCCCGGCGGGTATGCGGGCGGCAGAGCTGATCGCCTCAGGCGCTTTGGGGCGGATCACCGGCTGTTCCACCACCATCCGGCTCTGGCGCCCGCAATCCTATTATGACGAGCCCGGGCGCGGCAGTTTCGCCCGCGACGGTGGCGGTGTGCTGATTTCGCAGGGGATTCATACGCTGGATCTGATGCTCTCGCTGGCTGGACCGGTCGAGGCCGTCACCGGTTTCGTCACCACCACGCCCGTGCACCGGATGGAGACCGAGGATATGGTCTGCGCCGCTGCCCGCTTTGCCAATGGCGCCATCGGCGTGATCGACGCTACAACCGCCGCCTATCCCGGTTTCCATGAGGAAATCGTCATCACCGGGGAAAAGGGCACATTGGCACTGCGCGGGGGTGAATTGCTGGCGCAGTATCAGGATGGCAGCACCGAGCGGGTGGAAAGCGATATCGCCGCCGGTGGAACAGGCGCCGATCCGATGGCCTTTCCCCATGACTTCCACCGCGCCGTCATGGCCGATTTCGTCGATTCCATTGCCCGGAACCGCGACCCCCGTGTGACCGGTGAGGAGGCGCTGCGCGTTCACCGCCTGATCGACGCGTTGATCGAGACCGGGCGCATTGGTGCACCGGTGCAGGTGCAGCCATGACAATTCGCTTTGCGGCCATCGGGCTGGACCACCGGCATATCTTTCACATGGTCGGCGAATGCCTGGCTGCGGGTGGCGTCTGCGCGGGCTATTGCCCCGAAACCAGCGATCCACGGGTTCTGGAGGGGTTCCGCGAACGGTTCCCCGATCTGCAACCGCGTCGCCGCGAAGCGTTGTTCGATGACCCGGATGTGCAGGTGATCCTTTGCGCGGCGATCCCCGCCAACCGCCCTGGCATCGCCGTCCGCGCCATGCAGGCGGGCAAAGACGTGATGCTGGACAAGCCCGGCGCGATCAATCTGGCGCAGGTCGATGAACTGGAGAATGTCGCGCGCGAAACCGGGCGGATCCTGTCGATTTGTTTCTCCGAGCGGTTCGTCGTCCGCGCTTGCGAGGTGGCGGCGAAACTGGTGGCCGATGGCGCCATCGGCCGGGTGATCCAGACCACCGGCCTTGGCCCGCACCGCCTGAACCGGGCGATCCGGCCCGAGTGGTTCTTCCGGCCCGAGGCTTTCGGCGGCATCCTGACCGATATTGCCAGCCACCAGATCGACCAGTTCCTGTTCTTTACCGGCGCGGGGCATGCCCGGATCGTCGCGGCCAGCACCGCCAACCGGAACTTGCCCGACGTGCCGGGATTCCAGGATTACGGTGACATCCTGCTCGACAGCAGCGAGGCCCGGGGGTTCATCCGGGTAGACTGGTTCACCCCGGACGGATTGCCGACCTGGGGCGACGGGCGGCTGTTTCTGACCGGAACCGAAGGCACCATCGAATTGCGCAAATATGTTGACGTCGCGGGCCGTCCGGGCGCCGACCATCTGTTCCTCACCGACCACAAGGGCACCCGCCACATCGACGCCAGCCACGAACCGCTGACCTATTTCGCACGCTTTCTGGCCGATGTGCGCGATCGCGGTGCCAGCGCCATGCCGCCGGGCCACGCGCTGAATGTCACGCGGCTGGCGATTCAAGCGCAGCGCATGGCCGATGGGGATGACGCATGAGGCAAACCTGGCGCTGGTTCGGCCCGGCCGACCCGATCCGCACGGAAGATATCGTCCAGGCCGGTGCGGTTGGCGTTGTCTCGGCCTTACACCACCTGCCCGACGGCGCAATCTGGACCGCAGACGAGATTGCCCGCCGTCAGCAGGAAGTTTCGCGGCGATCCGATGGCCGCCCCTCGGGGCTGTCGTGGGACGTGGTCGAAAGCCTGCCGGTCAGCGAGGACATCAAGAAACAACAGGGCGACTGGCGCGCCCATGTCGCGGCTTACAAAGCCTCGCTCCACAATCTCGGCGAGGCCGGAATCCGCGTGATCTGCTACAATTTCATGCCGGTTCTGGACTGGACACGCACCGATCTGCGCTGGCGCCGTCCCTCTGGCGCAACCTGCATGCGCTTTGATCTCAGCGATTTCGCGGCCTTCGATATCCACTTGTTACAACGCCCCGGTGCCCTTGCCGATTTCCCGCCTGAAGTGGCCGACGAGGCCGCGCGCCGTTTTGCGCGGATGAACGATAGCGCCAGGCGTGCTCTGGCCGCAGCGATCACCATGGGCCTGCCCGGGGCAAGCGCCGCGCTGGATCTGGCCGCGGTCCGCGCCCATCTTGCCGAGTACGGCGCCATTCCGCCTGACCGGCTGCGCGCCCATCTCACAGATTTCCTGTCCGAGGTCGCCCCTGTCGCCGAAAAGCTCGGCCTGCGCCTGTGCTGCCACCCCGATGATCCCCCCTTTCCGCTGCTGGGACTGCCAAGGATCATGTCAACCGCAACGGACATTGCCGCGATCTTGCAGGAAATCGACAGCCCGGCGAACGGGTTGACACTGTGTTCCGGCTCGCTCGGTGCGCGCCCCGACAATGATCTGCCCGCGATCATGGATCGTTTCGGCCCAAAGGTGCATTTCCTGCACCTGAGGAATGTCAGGCGGGAGGGGGCCGCTGTGGCGGGCTCGTTTTTCGAGGATGAGCATCTGGAGGGCGATACCGACATGGTCGCCCTGATCGCCGCCATCTTGCGCGAAGAGACCCGCCGCCGATCCGAAGGGCGCTCAGATGCCGACATCCCCATGCGCCCCGACCACGGGCAAGAGATCGTGGACGATCTGCAGCGCGCAGGGCAACCTGGCTACCCGCTGGTCGGACGTTTGCGCGGGCTCGCCGAACTGAGGGGGATCGAACGGGCGCTCCGGGTGACGGGTGCCTTTGTCTGACACGCCACTTCGGTCGGCGCCTGTATAGGAAACCAGTGCGCAACACCTGATCGACAGCGCCGAGACCGATCCGAACATCCTACTGATCGGCGCCGCCGGTCGGCAGGCCCGCACCTTTCAGCCGGTTCCGGCGTAGTGCCATGCCAGAACCAGCCCGAGGCAGATCACGGCAGCGCGCAGCACTTGCGGATTGATACGGCGTGCGAGACGCCCTCCGATCACCCCGCCAAGGATGGCACCGGCAAAGACCAGCGCCGCAGGCCTCCAGGCCACCGCCCCGCCAAGCGCGAAGATCAGGACGGCAACGGATGTGGCCAGTGTCGCCAGAGCATTCTTCACCACGTTCTGACGGTGCAGATCCCCGCCCCCGGTTACCGTCAGAAGCGCAAGCAGCATGACCCCCAGACCCGCGCCAAAATATCCGCCGTAGAGTGCGGCACCCCCCTCGGCCAGTGCTGCGGGCAGGGCCCCGATCCGCGCGCCCTTGCGTGTCAGCCAGCGGTTGATCGCCGGTCCCGCAGCAAAGAGCCCCGTCGCAAACAGCAAGAGCCAGGGGATCAACTGACGGAACAGCGCATCGCCCGAGGCCAGCAGCAACCCGGCTCCCGCCGCCGCCATGAGGGTGAACAGCACCGCCCGCCCCGGCCTCTGCCCCAGTTCGCTGCGCAGAATCCCGCCCTCGCCGATCAGGCTTGCGGCATGGCCAGGCCAGATCGCCACGGCGCTCGTCGCCCCTGCCGTCACCGGTGGCAGACCCACGGCCAGCAGCGCGGGAAACGTGAAGAAGGTTCCGCCGCCCGCAATCGCATTGCACAGCCCACCCAGCAGTCCGGCCCCGGCCAGCAGCATCATATCGCCCAGTTGCATCTGCCGCTCCTCCCTCAAACCCGCAAATCATGCCAGAAGCACTGGAAAAATCTGTCGCGCCGGTGCCAGATGCTGTCGCGGAGGTGCCAGAATGCAGAGGGACAGGATCGGAGGCTTTGCCGAAGACGGCAGTGCGGTGATCGGGACGATCACGGGTTTCAGCCCCGGGGCGATGCCGGATCTGCACCACCATGCACGCGGGCAACTGGCCTGGTGCCCGGACCATCCGGTCACGGTGCTGGCAGAGGGGCGGCTGCACCTTGTCCCGCCCAATGCTGCAATCTGGTTGCCGCCTGATCTTGCGCACCGGATCAGTGCGCAGGGATCGCGCCAGTCGGTGAACCTCTACACCCTGCCAGGGGCAGTTCCCCTGCCCAGCACCTCTACCCCCTTTGCACTTACCCCGCTGGACTGCGAACTCATCCGCACAATGGCCAGCGCCACGCGCAGCGACCGGCGTGAAGGGGCCTTTGCGCGCCTTGCCTCCGTGCTCTGGGACCGGCTCAAGCGCCCTGCCCCGGTGCCGCGTCTTTCCTTGCCCCAAGATCCCCGCCTGCGCCGCATCGCGCTTGCCCATATCGACGGCGAGGAGCGTTCGCTCGACCATTGGGCGGGCAGCCTCGCCCTGTCGCGCCGCAGCCTGCAACGGCTTGTCATCCGGGAAACCGGCCAGAGCTGGAGCCTGTGGATGCGCGAGTTGCGGCTTGGCCGGGCGATTGCGCCGCTGATGGCGGGCCACAGTGTTCAGGCCGCAGCGCATGTCGCAGGCTATGCCACGGCCAGCAGCTTCGTCGCCGCCTTCCGCACCGCCTATGGTTTCACTCCGGGGCAGATGCTGCGCAGGATCGCGGCGTGACCTGAGCCCCTCTGCGTTTGGACAAAACGCACAATCCGGTCAAGGCGGTGCGAAAGCGGACATATCGAGTTTGTTGTTGCGGCCAATCGACTCGTGGTCCGGCTGAAGGCCTGCGCGCGGGGAGTTGATCTGGCATCATCGGCCCCCGGCAACCAGCCTGACAACCACGGTCTGGGGCTGCTTCATTGTCGCCGGTCTGCGCGCGCGATATGATGCCCTCAGCACGCGCAGAACCGAGGACAGCATGGGCCACCCCTTTTCCGCGCAAGTGTCCCTGACGTTTCAACTGGGCCAGTTGCTGCGCAACAAGATCATCCGCGGCGACCTGTCAGCGGGCGACCGGCTTGCGCCTGAGACAAGGCTGGCCGAGGAATACGGCGTCAGCGTGATTACCGTCCAGCGGGCGCTGAAAGAGCTGGAGCGCGACGGGCTGATTACCCGCCACCGCGGTCGTGGAACCTTTGTGTCACAGCTTCCCGACCATTTGGCCCATCCCCCGGAACGGCAGATCCTGTCGGCCATGTTCATGGACGAATTTTCCGACGACACCGAGATCCTGGAGTGGAAGCTCATCGACCGACCGGCGCATCTGCAGGGGTTCGGCCCGGATGTCGCCGTGGTCAAGCATCTGCGTCGACGGGTTTTTCGGCATGGCCGCCCGTGGAGCATCGGGTCAATCTTTGTGCTGCCGGAGGCGGCAGGCGGGCTGAGGGAAGCAGATCTCAGCCGCTTTCCGATGTTCCGGCTGCTGCGCGAAAAAGCCGGCTGTCACCTCAAGGACGTCGATCTGGAGTTCTTTACGCAGGTGCCGACGCCCGAGATCTGCGCTGCCTTGCAAATTGACCCGGTCTCGCCGGTAATGGCGTTCCATGGATGTCTGCGCGACAGCGACGACCGCGTGCTGACAGTGCTGGATCTGCATTACCGCGGTGATGGCTTCTCTGTCCGCTGGACACAGGCGCTGAGCTGACAGCCTTATCTTGCCGCCCCGGCTGGCATCGTCGCTGTTGCAAACTCCGTGATGTCGGTCATGGCCTGACGAGCCGATTCCAGGAACGGAAACACCGCGAAGATATGCATCCGCTCGTCGAACAGACGCAGTGTCACGTCCACCCCGCCCGCCGTCGCAGCCGCGGCAAGGCGCCGCGCATCATCCACCAATACCTCCCTTTCGGCCGCCTGAACCAAGAGCGGAGGCAGGCCGGAAAAGTCGCCGAAGATGGGCGAAACCAGCGGGTTTCGGGCCGATTCGGACTGAAAATAGCCCGTCGCCATGAAGGTCAGGATGTCCCGGTCAACGATGGGGTCCTGACCTTCGCGCTGGTCGATACTATCGCTGGCCAGGCTGTTGTCGGCCAATGGTGACAAAACAACGATCCCTGCAGGCAGCGGTAAACCCGCGTCCCGCAGGCTCATCGTGGCGGCAACGGCCAATCCTCCACCCGCCGATTCCCCGCTGATCAGCACCTCATTCGGCAGATAGCCTTGATCGAGCAGCCATCGATAGGCCGCCACCGTATCCTGCAGGGCGGCGGGGAACGGATGTTCGGGCGACAGCCGATAGTCCAGCGCCAGACAACGGCCATCGACGGCTGAGGCCAGACGTTCACCATATTCGACCGACGATTCCGCCGACCCGAAGGCAAGCCCGCCACCGTGAAGGTGCAAGACAACACGGCGTCGGCCGGTGCCTTGCGGGTCGATCCACAGCGCGGTGGCGGCACCGATCGCAACCCGCGTCACGGCAGTCGAAGAATGCGGGGCAAACTGGCGGAAGAAGCGGTCATACCCGCGGCGAAGCCCGCGGATACCGCCGGCTTCCTCATCGGCTGTGAACAGATCGTGCCACATATCCCAGGCCTTTTGCTGGGCGGGCGTGTCATCGGGAAAGCGGCTCCTGAGCCCGCGCTTGTCGGGTGCGATGACTGCCGTATCGGCCGCCACCACGGGATCATACGCGTAAAGCCAGCGCCAAACGGTCGTGGCCATCGGGTCGATCTGCGCGAGGCCCCGCATACGACCGTCCCGAGCCCTGCGCTGCGCGTCGTCACCCTCGGTCCAGAAGATATGCGTCGCCCGCGCGGTCGTCTGCACTTTGGTCGTGCGCGGGCGCCGTCTGAGTTCGTAATCCTGCAACGCCTCGGCCACCCGGCCCGCGCCGAACCGTTCCAGAACGCGGGCGAGAACATGCGCATCCTCAAGTGCCTGACAGGCGCCCTGTGCCAGATAGGGCAACATCGCATGCGCTGAATCGCCCAGCAGCGTCACCCGCCCGCGCGACCAATTCGGCAGCGGATCACGGTCGAACAGCCCGGTCACAAAAGCCTTGTCGATCCGTTCCACCAGTCCGGACAGGCGCGGTGCCGCCCCTGACAACGAGGCCCTCAGTTCATCGAGGTCGGCTGTCTCGTCCCAGGATTCGCGATGGACTTCGGACGAGGGAACCACTCCGCCAAAGTTGAACATCCTCTGCGAGCGCACCCAATAGGCCCAGACCATCCGGTCGCGCCCGGCCCAGCCATAGAACCGCTCCTTGAATTCCAGATCGGCGACCTGTTCCGCAGACAGCAGAGCCCGCCAGACCAGCTTGCCAGAAAAGGAGGTTTCGCCATCACCCACCAGCGCCCGGCGCGTCGCGGAATGGATGCCGTCAGCGCCGATCAACGCATCGCCGCGCAGTTCCTCGCCCGAACGCAGCCTTACTGTCACGCCGGTGGCGTCCTGCTCGAAGCCCTCGACACGCGCGTTCAGACGCAAGGCCCCGGCAGGCAGCGCCGCTGCGATGATTTCGAGCAGATCGGCGCGATGAAACTGGAAGAACGCCTCGCCATAGCGCGTCGCTGCCTGAGGGCCCAACGGCATGTCCGAGATCAGATCGCCTGTCTCGAAGGACAGCACGCGGAACGAAACCGGTTTGACACCAATGGCTTCGGCCTGTGGCAAAAGACCGAGTTCGCGCAGCACCTTCGTACCGTTGCTGGAAATCTGCACACCGGCACCGACCTCTTGCAGCGCGGCGGCCTGTTCGAGCACCGTGACCGAGATGCCACGCCGCAAGCAACTCAGAGCTGCCGCCAACCCGCCAATCCCGGCGCCAACGATAATGACATGCATGCGGCACCTTTGCGCAATAGAGCTCCTGCTCATTCATATTACTATTATGCGTATATGTAAATGAGCTTTGGGCTGCGTTTCCCGCAGCAATCATACGCACCCGAGTTGCGCACAATCGGGAGGTGTCAGTCAGTCGGCTTGATCGATACCCGCCCCCCGTCAGATCCGCGCGCCACGGATCGCCGCGCGCGAAAATTCAGGCGCCGACCCGCGTGGCCGCCAGCGCCGCGGCCAGATCTTCACGCCGGAAAGGTTTGCCCAGGTGTCCGACAAAACCCGCTTGCGCGTATTCGGCGACCTGATGCGACAGCGCATTGGCGGTTATGGCGAGGGCAGGGACAGGGGGCTGCCCGGCATCGGCCTCGCGCCGCCGAAGTTCGGCCAGCGTGCTGATGCCGTCGAGTTCGGGCATCGAAATATCCAGCAGATAGGCGTCGAAAATCCCCGGTGCCCAGGCATCGACCGCCGCCCGGCCATCGGTGACAAGCACCACGTCTATCTCCAGACGAGCGAGCATGCTTTTCAAAATCAGCCGGTTGGTCACATTGTCATCGGCCGCCAACACCCGCAGACCGGCGAGCGAACGGTTGGACGGCAAAGCCGCAGGTTGCACCGTTCCGGGCGCCTCGCCGGGCGCATAGGGCAACGGCAGCCGCAATTGCACGACCGTGCCTGCGCCGGGCTCACTGCTGATCTCAACCGCGCCACCCATCAGATTGACCAGCCGACGCACGATCGACATGCCCAATCCGGTTCCGCCGAAGCGCCGCGTTACCGTTCCGTCCGCTTGTTCAAAATCCTCGAAAACCCTCTCCAGTTGCGAACGGGTCATGCCGATGCCGGTGTCGCGCACGACAATTCCCAGCACGCCACCGGGGGCGGCATCCATTTCGACGGTCACGCGGCCGACCTCGGTGAACTTCACGGCGTTGCCGACAAGGTTGTGCAGGATCTGGCTCAACCGGCCCGGATCACCCCGCCGGAGCCCTGTCGCACCCACGCCCAGACGCAGCTCGAACACCAGCCCCTTGGCGGCAGCGACGGGCTGATGCATGGCCTCGATCCGGTTCGCCAGACCGGCCGGGTCAAAGACGACGTCCTCCAGCGTCAGCTTGCCGGCCTCGATCTTGGACATGTCCAGAATGTCATTCAGAACCCCGAGCAACATCTCGCCCGATTCACGGATCACGCCAAGAATATGCCGATGCCGCGGCTCGGTCAGCTCGTCCTCCAACACCTGCGCCATACCAAGGACGCCGTTCAGCGGCGTGCGGATCTCGTGGCTCATATTGGCCAGGAAACGCGATTTGGCCTGATTGGCCGCCTCGGCCCGCTCGGCCGTGGCGCGTAATGCGCTTTCGGCGGCGACCTGCTCGGTAATGTCGTTGATCGAACAGACCACCCGCGCCTCCAACCCCTCGGCGGTGACAGGGGCGGCATTCAACGACAGGATACGCCGCGTTCCATCGGGCCAGGCGATCGCCAGGCGCACGTCGCGCACTGTCTCGCCCGTGGCCATCGCCCGTGAAAAGGGCAAATCGGCCGAGTCGGCAGCATCGCCCTCCAGCGTTCTGATCTGCCACTCGGGCGCATCATGCAATCGCCCAACCATGTCGGCGACGCTCAATCCCAGAATCCGTTCAGCCTCGCGGTTGGCAAAGATGATCTGGCCCTGACCGTCCAGTGCCGCGATGCCCGAGGTCGATGTTTCCATCAGCCGCGAAAGATAATCCCGCTCGGCGGTGAGTTGCGCCTCCAGTTGCTTGCGGTCGCTGATATCGAGGTGGATGCCCGCCGAACGGATCGCCCGGCCCTGGTCATCCCTGTCCACCACCTGCCCGCGCGACAGGATCCAGACCCAATGGCCGTCGCGGTGGCGCATGCGGATCTCGTTGGCGAAATGGGTCTCGTCCCGAAGTGTCCGCTCTGCGTGCAGGCGCTCCAGCATCGCCAGATCCTCGGGGTGCAGCAGTTCCCGAAACCCGAAGCCGGGCCTGACGGCCAATTCCTCAAAGCTATAGCCCAGCATCTCCGCCCAGTGGTGATTGATCTGCTGCTGCCCCTCCCGGTAATCAAATTCCCAGGTGCCCGCCGTCGCGGCGTCAATAATCTGCGCCAGCCGCGCCTCGGCCCGTTTCAGCGCCGTAATGTCCAGATGCACACCAGCCATCATTTCGGGCGACCCGTCGGGCGACCAGCGCGCGACACGTCCGCGTGACATCACCTGGACCCAGTGACCGGCCCTGTGGCGCATCCTGAGCTGGTATTCGAACTGATTCACCTCCTTGGCAAAGACCCGAGCCAGCTTGGTCTCGGCAGCCGCCAGATCCGCCGGATGCACGAGGTCGCGCCAGATCTCGATGGTCATCGGGGTGAGTTCGTCCAGCGTGTAGCCGACCATCTCGGCCCAGCGGGCGTTGATGATGTTGGTCCCGTTGGGGACGTGCCATTCCCAGGTTCCCGCTTCGGCCCCGTGGATAATGTCGATGAGGCGCCTTTCGGCTTCCTTCACGGCGGTGATGTCGATACCCATGCCGACCCGTCCACCATCAGGGGTGATCCGCTCGATCAGTCGCAGCCAACGTCCGTCAGGCATTTGCCGCTCTTGGGACATCTCTGTGTGTTGCGCCGCCTCGCGCCCGGCCGGGAAGAGCGGCAGTCCGGGCTCGTCAGCCGACTGCAGAGAGCGATAGCGCGCATTGGACAGCACCAGCCTGCCCTCGGCGTCGAAATAGACAAACGCATCCGGCAACGCCTCGACCGCCATTTCCAGCCGGGCGCGGGCTGCCTGCGCCTCGCCCGCCAATTGCTCCAGGGCTGCGGCATGGGCTTTGCGGGCAGTAATGTCGGTTTCGATCGAGACGAATCCGGTCAGCTCGCCGTTCTCGTCATGCAGCGGTTGAATATCCACATCGGTCCAGAAATCCTCGCCATCCTTGGTTCGGCTGAGCAGCTCAGCCCGCACCGCCTGACCCGCCGCAATTCCGACGGCGAGGCGCGCAACCTCGGCGCGGTCGGTATCAGGGGCGTTCAGGACCTCGGGCGGGGTGCGACCGCGGACCTCGTCGAGGCGCCATCCGGTGCGCGCCTCAAAGGCCGGGTTGACCCATTCGATCCGGTTATCGATGTCAACGACCAGCACCAGCTCGGTCATCCGCCGGGCGATCAGGCTCAATCGCTCGGCCTCGCGCTGAAGTCGCCATTCCTCGGTGACATCGCGCGAGACAAAGACGTAGCCAGGTGTCTCGCCGGGTTTGAGCGGCGGGCGGCGCGAGGCTGTCATCACATAGCGCCGTCGCCCTCTTTGCGTATCAACCCAGAAGGGATGCGGGCCAGACCTGCCCTTGGCGTCAACCTCCGCCATCGCCCGGCGATTGATCTCGGCGATCTCGGGCGGCAGGGCTTCAGCATCGGTGCGGCCGATCACACTGTCGGGCGGCGCCATCATCTGACCCGGATCGGCGGTATGGACGTCGATATAGCGGCCATCGCCGTCCAGTTCGAGAATCAGATCGGGCAACGCCCGCAGCGTGGACATCAGCCTGTTGTTCGCCTCGACGAGCACAGCCTGCGTGCGGGCGATCTCGGCGGTGTTGTCCGCGCGGGCGAGCTGGGTGGCTATCGCGTCGGCAACGGATCTCAACATCAGCACTTCGGCCGACGGGAAAACCTGCCGGGCCTGCCCCGCCATAAACCCCAGAATGCCCGAAAACGCACCCTCCGCCTGCATCGGCACCAGCAAGAGCGAGCCCACTCCCTGCTTTTGCAGAACATCGGACAGAAGCTCAGCGCGCGGGGTATCGACACACTCATCGGATGCAAGCCGCTGCAGCCAAGGGTCAATCAATGCACCCGGCAGATCGGCGCGCCAGGGGGAAGGCGTCACGGCACCCGCAGCGTACCAACCATGCGTCCTTTCGAAGAATTCGGCACCGTTCCGACTTTGACGACGCAAGACAAAGACATGCCCAGCCTCGCAGAACTGGCCCATCCGCTCCAGGGCCTGATCAATCGCAACGTCGATTCCTTCGGGCGAAGACCGCATCAGGGTGCTCAGCAGCTCGATCACCTGCGGATAAACCCGCAACCGCCGTTCCATCTCGTGCGCTGACAAAGCCGACAAATCTTGTTCAGGCATGCGCCTTCTCCCCGACAGTGCATACACCTGCTGTGACACTGGTACTCCCTGGCTATGCCGTCAGGTGATCCTGCGAGGGCACAGCTCGGGCAGGCTAAGGTATTAGGCTCTAATCGCTGGTTAACCTTTAGGCGTCGGACTGCTGCATCTCCGGACTACACCAACAAACGGCCCGACACCACATGCCGGGACCGTCTGGGTTGCAATCAGGTCTGAAGATCGGGCAGGCGGCCGTCACCTGAAGGGTCGGTACACCCGGGGCGTTTCTGAGCGCCCTCGCCCGGATCGGCAGCGCCGGTCCCTACCAGGGCAGCGGAGCCGTGGGCGCAGCCGGCTTGCCCGATGCGACGAAGGAAGACATGGTCGGGTGGGCCACAAAAGCGACACGGCAGTCCAGGACAGCGGGCAGGCCCGAAGCCACCGCCGCCGCGAACGCGGCCGGCAGGTCATCCGGATGCTCGACCCGGGCGCCAAAGCAGCCAAAACCCCGGGCGATGGCGGCATAGTCCGTACCCGACAGGCTGGTGGCGAAATCAAAGCCCTGCACAGCCTGACCCTCCCGGATCACCCCCCAGGCCTCGTTGTTGTGGATCAGGCTGATGACTGGCAGATTTTCGCGCCGCGCAGTGTCGAGCTCCTGCACGGTAAACCCGAAACTGCCGTCGCCGGTGGTGTTGAGAACCAGCCGGTCAGGATAGGCCGCCTTGAGCGCCAGCGCATAGGCGAGTCCAAAACCCAATTGCCCGAGACCCGGCTCATGGAAGCGTTCGCGCGGGGCCCGCACCGGTAAGTCGTTGTTCCAGAAAGTGGTATGCCCCCCATCATAGACCACCAAAGCGTCATCGGGCAGCAGCGCCGCTGTCCGCGCGGTCAGCAGGCCGGGATGAGCCGGGGTGGTGGGCAGATTAGCGGTCAAAGCGATGGATTCTCGATGAGCCTCCCAGCGACGGCGCAAGCCGGACGGCCAGGCGCCCGGCTCGCCAGAAGACCGGGGTGGCAGCGCATCAAGCAACGCGTCGATCGTCAGCGCGGCATCGGCCTGAATACCGATCTCGGCAGCACGAATACGGCCAATCGTGTTGGGGTCGGTATCGACCTGAACAAGTTGCGCCTCCGGGGCCATGATCGCGCGCCCGCCCCGCCAGAACCATGACGAGAACCTGCAACCCAGAGCCAGTACCACATCGGCCTGCTCCAGCGCCTCGATCACCGCCGGGCCGCCGATGGTGCCGCCTTGCCCGATAAACCGCGGATGTGCCGAGGGCACAAGCCCGATGCCCATCTGCGTCGCGGTTACTGCCGCATCCAGCCGGTCAGCCAGACGAACCAGCCCGTCCGTAACCCCGGCCATGACCGCACCGCCGCCGCCGATGATCAGCGGACGCTCGGCCCTGACGAGAAGCGCCACAGCCTGAGCTATGGCGCGAGGATCGGGCGCGGCAGGTGACGGCTGCTGCCAATAGACCGGATCGAAGGCTTCCGGCGCATAGGGATGCAGACCCGCCAGAATGTCGGCGGGCATGTTCAGATGCACAGGCCCTGGCCGCGGACCATGGGCAGCGCGAACGGCCGTGCGGATCAACTCGGGAATGCGGCGGCCGTCGATAGCGGTCTCACTGAACCTTGTGATCGGCCGGAACAGGGATTCCAGATCGATGTCCATCAACTGCCCGCGCGTGGGGCGGCTGGCGGCAAGAACATTCCCTGAGGTCAACGCGAGAAGCGGCAGATTGTTGGAAAAGGCACTGGCAACCCCTGACACGAGGTTTCCGCCCCCTGGCCCCAATTCTCCCAGCGCCAGCGCGATCTGCCCCGTTCCTGCCATGCTGCCCGCCGCCATCAGGGATGCGGAGCCCTCATGCCGGACACCGATGAAACGCGGAGCATTCGCCCGTGAGAGTGCCGCCATGACCGGCGTCAGCTTGCCGCTGGCGATGCCGAAGGCAAAACGCCCACCGGCCGCCTGAAAGGACCGGATCACGGCCTCACCGCCCGTCAACTGCATGGCACACCCCCGAGGTCTGACGTCACCTCAGATGGTGTTAAACAGGCGTTTGATTATTTTCAAGTCCTTCGCTCTCAGGAGGCGGAGCCAACAGGATGGCTTCGAACACCGGGAGCAACTGCCGCAGCGCCTCGTCCGCGTCTGAAGGATCGCAAACCCCACCCGAGATCGACATCATCCCCGGAGGCGCCGGTCGCATGTGCAGAAAGAACAGAGCCCCGATGATGCTGTAAAAGCGCCAGATCACCGTCTGGCGCGTCAGGCCGGGAAGCAGCGCGCAGAACTCGTCCAGAAAGGCCAGGTTGACCGTGTTATAGGCCCGGGCAATGATGGTTTCGACCTGTTCCGGCCGCTCGCTCAACAGGGCCGAGTGCAGCCGGGAGAAGCGGTTCCCCTGCCCCGTCCAGGTTTCGCGGCGCAACAAGGGCTCGACGTATATCCTAAGTAACACTTTGATATTAATAGCGTTACCAAGACACTTCGCTTGCGAGAGCGCATGCATTCTTTCGGCCAGATGGCTGGCGGCACAGGTACGAACCACCTCTTCGATCAATCCGTCCTTACTGCCGAAGTGATAGTTGACCATTGCCTGATTGACGCCGGCCACCTCGGCGATTCGGCGCACCGAAACGGCGTTCAGCCCATGCTCGGTGAACAGTTCGAGCGCGGCATCGACCAGCCGTTGGCGGGTTTCGGCAGACGAGGTTCGTTGAGAGCGGCGGCTGTTGGCTTGCATCCCGCTAGACTGGCCGATTTCGATCCCGAGCGCCAGAGCCGCGCGCCCAGCAGCCACCCCTCTGGCCAAACAAAACGTTGACAGAAACCTCCTCCTGATTAAACACTGGTTTAATTCACTCGAATCTGCGTGACCTGGGAGGAGCCATGTCGATGACGATCAAACGCCCCGCCGCGGCGGGCGGTCGATGATGCTTGTCTTGCGCATCCTGCGGTTCTTCATCGACCATTACGCCCGGCTGGTGACTATCGCCGCCTGCGCTGCGCTGTTCGTCGCCATGGTGCATGTCGTCGCCGACGCATTGTCCTCACGGTTCCTGGGCAGGCCGATCGAGGGCACGTTCCAGATTGTGACGCTATATTATATGGTTGCTCTGTTCTTCCTGCCGTTGGGCCTGACCGAGAAACTGGACGCCCATATTTCGGCGGATCTGCTGCATGCGCTGCTGCCGGTGTGGCTGCAACGGCTGATGACCTTTCTCGCGCAGCTTGCGATGGCGGGCTTTGCCGGCGTGCTCGCCTGGCAAGCGGTGGAAATAGCCCTTCGCCAAACGCGGATCGGCGCTTTCGAGGATACAGCCTCGTTCCACCTGCTGATCTGGCCCTCGCGCTGGATCGCGGTCGTCGGTCTTGTCGCCTTCACGCTGGTCGCCGCTCTCAAGGCGGTGGACCTGCTCTTTTCCCGTTCCAGCGAGGCGCGCGATGAGTGACTTTGCAGTCGGTGCCTGGGGTATCGTGGTGATGATCCTGCTGATCGCGCTACGCTTTCCCATCGGTCTTGCGATGGGGCTGGTCGCCAGCGTTGGTATTCTGATCATTGCCGGTCCGCGCCCGGCGCTCAGCGTATTGCGAAGCGTGCCCTACAGCTTCGCCGCCAATTGGGAGTTCTCGGCGGTGCCGATGTTCATCCTGATGGGTACGGTGGCCTATGTCTCGGGGATGACCAATTCGCTGTTTCGCGCCGCGCGCCTGTGGTTGTCGTGGCTGCCGGGGGGGCTGGCGGTGGCAACCAACCTTGGCTGTGCCGGGTTTTCGGCGGCGGCCGGATCAAGCGCCGTGACCTCGGTAGCGATGGGACGGATTGCCATCCCCGAGATGCTGGCCGCCAACTACAACCGGGGGCTCGCCACCGGCGTTGTCGCAGCGGCGGGAACGCTGGGGGTCATGATTCCGCCGTCGATCCCGATGATTCTCTATGCCTATTTCGCGGAAGTGTCGGTCGGGGCAATGTTCATGGCGGGGATTCTCCCAGGCTTGCTGACAGCCTTTCTGTACACCGTGATGATCGTTATACGCTGCAGTCTGAACCCCGCGCTCGCCCCTCGCATCGCCACGACCGAAGACCCCGGCGAGAAATGGCGTGCGCTGCTCGAGGTCTGGCCGCTGCCGCTGATCATCATCGTTGTCATCGGCACGATCTATTCCGGCCTCGCATCGGCGACGGTTTCCGCGGCGTTCGGCGCGCTGGCCGCCTATGTCATTGCAGCTCTGCAACGCAAGCTGACCTGGGCCGTGTTCTGCGACAGCCTGATGGAAACCATCCGCAACTCGGCCAGTCTGTTCTTCATCATCATCGGCGCGGTGCTGCTGACCCGGTTCATGGCCTATTCCGACCTGCCCGAGATTCTGTCGGGAATGGTCATCGACATGGCGCTGACACCTCTGACGCTGATCCTTGTTACCGGGCTCATCTTTCTGTTGCTGGGCTGCATCCTAGACCCGATCGGGCTGATGCTGCTGGCGCTGCCGGTGTTCCTGCCGATCTTCGAGGCGGCAGAGATCAACATGATCTGGTTCGGAATCCTGTTCATCAAATACATCGAGATCGGTCTGATCACCCCGCCCATTGGCATGAATGTCTTTATCCTGAGGGCGATCGTTCCGCAGGTTCCGGTGGGCGAGGTATTCCGCGGCACCGGCTGGTTCTTCGCCACCGAGCTGGTCGTGCTCGCGCTCCTGATCGCCTTCCCCGTGATTTCGCTGCTGCTGCCGGGCCGCATGTAGCGCCCGATAACCCCTGAGGAGGACCCAAGATGAGATCGACACGTCTGACGGCGCTAAGCGGTGCGTTGCTGATCGGCGCGATGCCGGTCGCGGCACAGGAACTCGAATACTCGACACACCTGCCGCCCGGCGTTCTGGTAATGCGCGGCGTGCAGCAGGTGTTCGACGCGGTTTCCACCGCGACCGGCGGCACGGTGACGGCCAAGTACTTCTGGGCCGGTCAGTTGCACGACGCCGCGGGCAATTTCGAGGCCGTATCCGAGGGTGTGGTTGATGCCGCCTTCACGCAACCCGCCTCAAACCAGGCCGAATTGCGCACCAACCTGATCTTCAGCGATCTGTGGATGTTGGGCGACAATCCCTGGGTCACAGCCGCTGCGCTGAACGAAACGATCCTGCTCGACTGCCCGGCCTGTCAGGAAGAGTACGCTGACAACAACACGATCTTCCTTGGCGCCCATGCCGGAACACCCACCAACATGGTGTGCCGCGATGAGATCACCTCGATGGCGCAACTGGCGGGGCTGCGGATGAACGGTCTGCCGGCCCTGCGCGGCTGGATTGATCGCCTGGGCGGCGCGCGGGTCAACGTGCCGCCGCCGCGGCAGCTCGAGGCCCTGCAACGCAGCGAGATGGATTGCACCTTCATCTCGCCGGAATGGCTGACGGCATTTTCGGTCGCCGAAGGCGCGGGCAGCATCATCCGTGTATCGACCGGGTCGCAATTCGCCACCAGCATGATGACGATGAATCTCGACACCTGGAACGATCTGCCCGACGAAGCCCGCGCGGCCTTTCGCACAGCCATGCCGCAGGCCATCGCCTATGTCGTGGCGGGCTATGTCGCCGCCGATGAAGAGGCCCTGCAGGCTGCCGAGGCAAGGGGCATTCCCTTCACCACGCTCGACGGCGCTTATGAAGCGGCGCTGGCCGAATACATGGCGACGTATGCCGAGGAGGTGATCGCCGCCGCGGCAGAACGCGGCGTCGCAAACCCGGAAGAGATAGTCGCCACCTTCATCGAAAATCTGGAAAAGTGGCAGGCAATCATCGCCGAGCAGGGCACGGACAACTACGCCCAACTCCTCGGCGACGAGATCTATGCCCATCTGCACGATTGATCCCGGCGGGGAGGGCGTTTGCCCCTCCTCACCCCTCGCGGAGAAGCCCATGGTCGCCAGCGTCGTCTCGTCGCTCACTTTGTCACAAGCCGAAACCATCACTGCGGCCGCGCTCGCCGAGGCGCAGCGCGCCGGTTTCCTGCCGCTGGCAGTTGCCGTGCTCGATTCCGGCGGCCATCTCGTCATGGCCAAACGCGAGGACGGGTCAGGATTGCTGCGCCTCGATATTGCCGTCGCCAAGGCCTGGGGCGCTTTGGGGCTGGGTCTCGATGCACGGACAATCGGCGAGCGGCTGGGCCGGAATCCGCCATTCCTGAACGCGCTTTCGGCCACCTCGGGCGGACGGCTGGCGCCGAACGCGGGCGGTCTGCTGATCCTCGACACGCAGGGCCGGGCCATTGGAGCCGTCGGGATCAGCGGCGATACCGGCGACAATGATGAGATCTGCGCGGCGGCAGGTATTCGCGCTGCGGGCTTCGAAACGACATCTGACCGGAAGGCGACCTGAGACCGCGATTGGCGGTCGACACCACCTCGGTTCCCGCACGATCTGTCTGAAGGCGCCGCACAGTCGCAGATCAGAACAATTCAATCCCTGTCGGGTATCGAAGTGAATTCCTGCCAAGTCAACGGCCCCGCCGGGTGCGGCGAGGCCAGGATGCAATCCCAAGGCACTGCCGCGGGGCCTGTCGAAAGCGGCCTGCAGCAGCCATTAGGTGCTTGTGGTCGCCATCCCGCGCCCGGCGCTCTCAGGGTTTCGCCGCATAGAATCCGTGAACCGGATGCAGCGGATCGGCCAAGCCGTCCAGCACATCGAAGTGGTGGCGGTCCGGCTCTTCCCACTGCGCCACTTCGGCGCCAAGGCCGGTCCACATCGCGGCCAACAACCGGTTCTGACGCAAGAACTCGGCTCTTTCGCTGGCACCGACCCAGCACAGCAATCGCAAACCCTCACCGGGGTGCAGCAAGGCGGGGCTTTCGGATTCGGCCTCGGCCAAATCAAGCCGCAGGCTCTGGTTCATCCTGAGCCGCAGAAACGGGCGCAGATCCGACAGGCCCGAGATCGGGATCACCAGGGCCAGACGTTCACGAACCGGATCGGACAGCCCCGATCCCAGCGCCGCGCCCCGGGCCACCAGTTGCCCGCCCGCCGAATGTCCGGCCAAAATGATCGGTCCGTCGATACGCACAGCGGCCGCCTCGACCGCGCGGACGATTTCCTGGCCAATGTCGCGGATGCGCGCCTCGGGGCAGAGCGTATAGCCCGGCACAGCCACCGCATAGCCATGCGCGAGCGGACCGGCGGCGATGTGGGACCAATAGCTGCGATCCAGCGTGTGCCAATAGCCGCCATGGACGAAAACCAACAAGCCGCGCGGTGTGCCTTCCGGCAGGAAAAGATCATACCGCTGGCGCGCACCGGGGCCATAGGGCTGGTCCAGCAGCGCGCGCCCCTGCGCCGACAGATCGTCGCGCAACGTTTGCGCCGGGCCGACCCAAGCCTGCGGCCATTGCTCGCTGCGGTGAATATGCGAGGCGTTGGAATAGGCGCGGTCCCAGTCGGCCACCTTGTGAAACATGATCGGTCTCCGAAAACGTCAGGGGTGGCAGGGCCTTGCGGCCCCGCCATGCGGTGTCAGTTGGCAGGAACGCCCAGTTCGGCGGCGACCGCGTCGATCTGTTCGCGGTAGAAAGCCAGCGCCGCATCGGCCTCGACACCACGCTCGCGCGCCTCGCTCAGCCAACCTTCCTGCAGCGGTGCCAGCAAGTCCTGAACCCGGGCCAGCTCGTCGCCGGTCAGGTCGATCTTGGTCACCCCCGCCGCGACAAGGTCGGCGTCAGCGCCGCCGTTGTGCTCTTGCCAGACGGCAGCAAAGCGGCTGACCATCGCCTCTCCCGACAGGGCGGCAATCGCCTCCTGATCGGCCGGGCTGATCCGGTTCCAGGCGGCATCGCTCATGACCAGGAACTGGCTCGAGGCCGAAAAACCGCCCGGCACCGTCATCAACACCGGCATGTGCTCGGTCATGTTGAAGTCGATGACTGTCGCATAAGTCTGAAACATGCCGTCGATGATCCCGCGCGAGATCTGGTCATAGGCCTCGGTCAGGGGCGATGAGATCGACACCAGCCCGAGCTGGGTGGCGATACGCTCGACGATGGCACCGGGTACACGGATGCGCAGCCCGTTCAGATCGTCGATCCCGGCCACGCCGTCACGCGTGAACAACTGATAAGACCCGGGCACCCACATCCCCAGCAGGCGCGTTCCGTCATGCTCGTTGGCCGAGGCAAAGAACTGGTCGTAGGTGCGCCAATAGGCGATGGAATTGACCTGCGCATTCTCGGCAGTGAACGGCAGTTCCACAATCTCGGTCAGCTTGAAACGCTCGGGCGTATAGGCGTGCACGCCAAAGGCCAGATCGGCCACGCCGTTGCGCACCATGTCGAAATGCGCGCCGGGGGCACCGAGGGCGGGCAGGATCTGCACCGTCACGCGGCCTTCGGTTGCGGCAGCGACATCGGCAGCCCAGGGTTCGACCATGCGGGTGATGATCGGATGGGTTGGCGGCAGCCAGTTGGAAAAGCGCAGCGTGACCTCCTGCGCAAGCGCCGTCGAGGCACCTGCCATAAGCGCCAGACCCGACAGCGCCGCAATGAGCGTTCTTCTTTTCATGGTCATCTCTCCTTGTTGGTGGGGGGTTAGGGGCGGATCACATCATTCCGGGCAGCCAGAGGGCGATGCCGGGAACGAGGAGCAACAGCAGAATGCGGACAATGTCGGCAGCCACGAACCAGGTGACGCCGGCGAACATCTTGCGCAGCGGGACCGAGGGCAGGACATTGCGCAGCACATAGATGTTCATGCCGACCGGCGGCGTGATGAGCGCAACCTCGACCAGCGTGACCACCAGAATGCCGAACCAGATCGGGTCATAGCCCAGCGACAGGATCAGCGGATAGGTGATCGGGATGGTCAGCAGCAGCATCGACATGCTTTCCAGCACGCAGCCCAGCACCAGATAGAGCGCGACAATCACCAGCATCATCGCCCAGGCAGGCAGGTCGAGGGTGCCGATGAAGGCATTGAGCGCAGCGGTGAAGCCCGCAACGTTGATGAAATTGCCGAAGATCTGCGCGCCGACCAGCACGAAGAAGATCGATGCGCTCATCAAAGCGGTCTGGCCCAGCGTCTCCAGCAGCGTACGCAGCGTCAGCTTGCGGCGCCACAGCGCGATCGCCAGCGCACCGACAGCACCGACGCCCGCGGCCTCGGTAGGGGTGAAGAAATTGCCATAGATCCCGCCGATCACCAGCCCGAAAAGCAGGATCACCGACCCGACCGACTTCAACGCCGTCAGCCGCTCGCCCCAGGTGCTCCGCTCGCCCGCCGGACCGGCAGCCGGGTTCTTCCAGGTGGCGAACATGACAGCGCCGACATAGAGCAGCGCCCCCAGAAGCCCCGGCAATACCCCGGCGACGAACAGCGCACCGATGTCGTTCTGCGTGAGAATGCCGTAGACGATCAGCACGATGCTGGGCGGAATCATGATGCCCAGCGTCCCCGCCGCCGCAATGGCGCCTGCGGCCAGGGAATCGTCGTAGTTGTAGCGTTTCATCGAAGGGTAGGCGACACGGCCCATGGTCGCTGCAGAGGCCAGGCTGGAGCCACAGACCGCCGAGAACATGCCCCCCGCCAGAATGGTCGATATCGCCAGCCCGCCGCGCCGGTGCCCGACAAAACGATAGGCCAGATCAAACAATTCCTTCGATATTTCCGCCCGGCTGATCAGGTTTCCCATCAGGATGAACAGCGGGATCACCGACATGTTGAAATTGTGGACCGCACGGTATGCGGTATCGGCAGCCATATACCCGGCGGGGCCCCAATCGACGATCCAGGCAAAGCCGCCGATGCCGATGGCCAGCATGGCCAGCGCAACCGGCACTTCGAGAAACAGGAGCGCGAACAGAAGCGCCAGGGCGAACAGCATCACGCTCATCGCAGGTCTCCCGGGGTTTCGTCCTGGGCCGGGCCGGGGGGCGCCAGCAGGGTTACAACGGCGGACAGCAGGCACATCAGCGCGGCGAACCAGGCGAAAGGGGCCAATGGAAACCCGGCAAAGATCGCCCGCGCGCCAGTCGCGCTCATCTGGTTGCCGAGCCGGTAAAGATGCCAGGCAAAGAAGCCGAACACCGCCAGCCCGATGACCTTGCCGACCAGAGTAAACAGAAACCGCAGCCAGCGATGGCGATCGGCAAAGACGGAGAACAATGTCACCTGAACATGCTCACGCTTCAGCGTCACCAGTGGCAGGGCGGCAAAGACCATCGCGCCGACGGCGATTTCGGTGATCTCATAGGCACCGCGGATCGGTCGGTTCAGGCTGCGCAGGATCACATCGGCGAACGAGACCCCCATCAGCACGACGATGCAGAGCGAGGTCAGCAGATAGAAGGGAAAGAGGGCCCTCTCGGCCAGTCGGTGCAGCATCGTCAGCCTCCGCTGTTGTCCTGTGCCACCGCGATCATGCGCCGTGGACCGCGTCGCCCGGATTGGTGTTCAGGTTGTATTTCATGATCCGCCCATGGCGCCCGTTCCGGTCGCCTTCCAGACCATAGACAGGGCCATTCGGCCCCCGCGCCTGTGCGAGAACCGCATCGATGGCGGCACGGTCGGCCCCATCAAGGCTGACATTGAACACATCCAGCGTCTTGGGCAGATGGCGGGCGTATCGGGCGCCGACGATGGCGGCGGCGACCTGCGGCTGATCGAGCACCCAGCGCGTCGCCACCGAGGCCAGGGACACACCGTGCCTGGCACCAACCGCCTGCAGCGTCTGCAGGAGCGTCTGGAACAGATCCCACGATCCGAACTCATCGACGATCAGCCGGTACTTAACCAGAGAACGGTTCTCGAAATCGAAGCCTGGATCGGGTTGCCCCAGCCAGGCATCGGTCAGGAACCCGCCCGCCAGCGTGCCGTAGCACAGGATCTGCACCCTGCGACGCGCGCCCCATTCGGCAAAGGCGCCGGCGGGACGGCGATCCAGCAGCGAATACTGCACCTGCGCCGAGACCACATCGAACTCGGCGTCGATGAAGCGATCCATCACCGGGAAATCCCAGTTCGTAGTCCCCAGATTGGCGATCTTGCCCTTGCGCTGGCATTCCTTGAGAACCTGCAGCGCCTCCACAGCGTTCCCGAGCGCCATGTCCCACCAGAAGAACTGCACCAGCGGGATACGTTCGATCTGCAACCGCTTGAGCGAGCGGTCGATGATCGCCTCCACCTCATGCGGCCGGATGTCCTGCAGACGCCCCAGATCCGGCACCAGCTTGGTGTGAACCACAACGCGGTTCGCCACCTCGGCGCCACGACGGCGGCGCACGTCGGCGATGAAACTGCCGATCATCTCCTCAACACCCGTGTAGATATCGGCACAGTCGAAGGTGGTGATGCCCGCGTCGAGGAAGGCCTCCATGTCGGCGATCGCCGCGGACGGTTCGACCGGGCCGTGATCGCCCGCCAACTGCCAGCCACCCTTGATAACGCGCGAGATACGGTGCCCCGGGCGCAGGTCTGCGGTTTCAACGCTCATTGTTCATCCTTCCAGTAAGGGGTGCCGCGCTGATCGGGCAGCCCGGTGGTGGCGGCATGCGAATACCAGCGCCGCGCCTCGCGGATGATGCGCAGCCGCCCGCCACAATGCGGATCGGGACAGGCGACCTCGGCGTCGGTGGTCATCCAGTCGTCAGGATCGGTCTCACGCTGCTTGGCGGGTAAAAGGGGCAGCACCGCCGCCAATGCGAACATCGATAGTTTCGCGGGGCCGTCGAACACAAGATTCTCGCCAATCACCTTGAAGGCTTCGCCTTCGACATGTCGGCAGACCGGTGAACGGCCGTCGAGCACGGTCTCGACCCTCAGATCGAAAAGCCAGAAACCCCGTTCGCCATTCTTTTCCATTCTGCCGTCTCTCCGGGCTTGACCGAGTCACCTGTGATGTGTGATATTTTATCAACGATATTTTTTTAACCTGTCAAGCCCCGATATGAACACACCCTTCATCGCCCGCCTCGACCCTGTGAAACTGCGCGAGAACGCCTATTTCGCGCTCCGCGATGCCTTTACGCGCGGCGCCTTCGCCCCGGGCGACGTCCTCAGCCTGCGCACGCTGGCCGATCAGTTGGGCGTATCGATGACCCCGGTACGGGAGGCAGTGCGGCGTCTTGTGGCCGAGGGGGCGTTGATCGACACCCCGTCGCGCACGTTGATGGTGCCTCCCTTTGACGCCCGACGCGCCGCCGATCTGATGGACGCTCGGCTGGCACTGGAGCATCTGGTGCTGGAACAGGCGATGGACCGGATCGACGTCGCGGGGATCGATACCCTTGCGGCGATCCTGTCACGCCCAAAGGCCGGGCCCGACACCCAGCCCGACCTGATTGCGAACCATGAGTTTCACTTCACGCTCTACCGGCACAGCGGCTCGGAAGTCCTGCTGCCGATGGTCGAGGCGCTGTGGTTGCAATACGGCGCCTATCTGAACCTCATCATCAATCGGCCCGCCGCCGCCCTGATCGAGGAACACGCCCACCACCACGACATCATCGCCGCCCTGAAACGCGGCGACCGCCCCGCGGCCCACGCGGCGTTGGAGGCCGATATCACGCGGTCATTCGGCTTCCTGATCTCTGACGGAAGCTGACGGCCGGGTATCGAGTGGCCGCTGCATATTCACCTCGAACAACCTCTCCAACAGCCTGGGGAACAGCGCAGCACGTCCTCCTCGTGCAATACACTGGCGATGCCGCCCGTAGCCGATTGCGCGGTGATACGGTTGATCGCCCCATAGCTGCGGTCAACATCCTGCGGCTCGATGGAGAGATTAGGCACCAGCCAATGGGCCGTGTCGGCCCTGCGTCGCGCCCGCATCCCCTTGTTGATGGCATCGTGATGCGGCCCTGAGAACACCATGTAAACCAAGTCACCCACGCGGGGGTGGCGTTCGGGAATTGTCGTCTGGTTGGTGTATTCGTAGCGACCCTCATCCACGGGATATCGCTGCAATCGAGTCCGGGATTGGCGCCCTCGGGTAAGCAGGTGCAGGCGAACAATCGTCGCACAGCGCGGCGCGGCGTCGCTTTTGCTTGACCTCGACACTCGGCTCGCCCTAGGTGCGCGTCAGCCAGGTTCCGCATCGGTCCCCCGCCAGTCATTGTTCGACATCGGGGATTCAGATGCAGACTACGCATGTTCCGACGGCAAGTCGCTTTGCCGCCCGCCCTTGGAAAAGCACGCTCACCGCCCTGCTCCTCTTCCCCGGCGCGGGGTTGGCGCAGGAAGTCGCTATCGACACCGCCGCCGGACCGGCAAGCGTGGCGCGTGAGCCGCGAACAGTGGTCGCGTTGGATCTTGCCGCAATCGATACATTGTCGGCCCTGGGCGTACCGCTGGCAGGAGTACCCGCGTTCACGCCCCCTGCGTTTCTGGCCTCGGCAATGACCGATGCATCACAGGTCGGCACCCTGTTCGAGCCGGATTTCGAGGCATTGGCGGTGATGGCGCCCGATCTGATCGTTGCCGGGGGCCGGTCGCAACCCATGGTCGCGCCGCTGGGTCGCATTGCGCCGACGCTGGATATGACAATCGCCGGGGGCGATGTGGTGGCCCTGACACTGGCCCGGATCGCCGCTTACGGCCGCATCTTTGCCCGTGAAGAGCAGGCAGACGCCCTGGCGAACGACCTCGTCACCCGCCTGGCCAACGCCCGCGCCGCGGTCGAGGGGGAGGGCAACGCGCTGATCCTGATGACCAGCGGCAGCACCGTGTCGGCCTATGGCGCCGACAGCCGGTTCGGCTGGTTGCACCGCGACCTGGGCCTGCCCGAGGCCTATGGCGAGATCACCGCCGAGAACCATGGCGAGGCCGTCTCGTTCGAGTTCATTGCCGAGGTGAACCCTGACTGGCTGCTGGTTGTGGACCGCGGCGCGGCCATCGGACAGGCGGGGCAAGCCGCGGCAGTGACGCTGGACAACCCGCTGGTGATGGGGACGACAGCGGGGCAAACCGGCCAAATCGTCTATCTCGACAGCGCAGCACTCTACCTCGCGGCCGGGGGCGCGCAGGCGATGGCGATCCTGCTGGATCAGATCGCCGACGCCTTCGGGCCGGATTGACGCGCCGTGCGATCCGGGTTCGTCTTGGCTGCTGGGCTGATCGTGCTGGCCATGCTCAGCCTTGTGATCGGTGCCACAAACCTGTGGACCAGTTCGATCGACAGCGGGATGGTGCTGGCCGTCAGCCGCATTCCGCGCACGATGGCGGCGATGCTGGCCGGGGCCGGGCTGGCGCTGGCCGGGGTGGTCATTCAGCAAACGGTACAGAACCGGTTGGTTGAGCCGGGCCTCACCGGCACGCCCGAGGCCGCGATGCTGGGCCTCTTGGCGGTGACGCTGCTGGCGCCGGGTGCCCCTCTGCTGGCCAAGATGGCGGTGGCTGCCGTCGCGGCACTGGTCGGAACCGCAGGCTTCCTGATGCTGTCGCGGCACGTGCCGCGACGCGATCCGATGTTGCTGCCGTTGGTCGGGCTGATCTATGCGGGCATACTGGGCGCGCTGGTACTGGGCATCGCCTGGGCAACAGACCTCGTGCAATACATCTGGGGCTGGCAGGCGGGCGAGTTTTCCGGCGTGCTGCGTGGACGCTATGAACTGCTGTGGATCGTCGCCGCGCTGGCCGGGGCTTTATGGCTGCTGGCCGACCGCATCACCCTGCTGGGGCTGGGCGAGGATTACGCCCGGTCGCTGGGGTTGAACTATCGCCAGACCCTGCTGATCGGGCTCGGCATCGTCGCGCTGATGGTAGCGGTGATCGTGGTCAGCGTAGGGGCAATGCCCTTCGTGGGCCTGCTGGTGCCCAATCTGGTGGCGCGCTGGCGCGGCGATAATCTGCGGCGCAACTTGCCGCTGATCGCCGCCACGGGGGCAGGGTTCGTGCTGGCCTCGGATGTGCTGGGCCGCGTGCTGCGCTGGCCCTACGAGATCCCGGCCGCCACGGTCTTTGCCATCGTCGGCGCCGGACTGTTCCTGTGGCTGCTGCACCGCCCGGGACTGCGCCATGACGGCTGAGCGGCGTCTTGTCGGGATGGGGGTGCTGTTGCTGGCAGCGGCGGCGCTGTATCTGGGCTGGAATCTGCGTGCGCCGATGGGTTTCATCCTGGGACTGCGGGCCGAACGACTGGCGGCGCTGGTGATGGTCGGCGCGGCCTCGGGGGCGGCGACGATGGTATTCCAGACGCTGATCGGCAACCGGCTGCTGACACCGGGTATCATCGGCTTCGACGCGCTGTATATCTTCCTGCAGACGCTGCTGGTTCTGGGCGGTGCCGGATTCGCCGCGCTGGCGCCGCCCGTGCTCTTTGCTGCCGAGACCGCCTGTCTGATGGGCGCGGCGCTGGTTCTGTTCGGCCTGTTGCTGCGCAGGGGGGCGCAGGATCTGGTGCGGTTGGTGCTGACCGGTGTCATTCTGGGCGTTCTGTTGCGGGGGCTGGCAAGCTTTGCGCAGCGGCTGCTGGAACCGTCGGAATTCGCCGTTGTGCAACAGGCCAGCGTGGCCAGCTTCAACGCCGTCGAGGCTGCGCTGCTGCCCTATGCCGGGATCGCGCTGGCCCTGTCGCTGGCCATCGCACTGACCCTGGCACCGGCGCTGGATGTGGCGGCGCTGGGGCGCATTGCGGCGCGCACGCTGGGGTTGGGCCATGACCGGCTGGTGATGGCCGGGCTGGTGGTGGTGGCGGCGCTGGTCGCGGTTTCGACAGCGTTGGTGGGGCCGATGGCGTTTCTGGGCCTTCTGGCGGCCAGTCTTGCGCAGACCCTGCTGCGCAGTCACCACCATGCCCTGCTGATACCCGCTGCGGCGCTGACCGGTGCGGTGATCCTGGTGCTCGGACAATTTCTGTTCGAGCGATTGCTCGGCCTGCAATCAGCATTGGCAATCGTCGTCGAATTTCTCGGCGGTCTGGTGTTCCTGACGCTTGTTCTGAAAAGGCGAACGCGATGATCGTGATCGAATCCCTGTCGCTGCAGCGTGCCGGGGTGCCGGTGCTGTCCGATGTGACCCTGTCGCTGCCCGAGGGCGGGATCACCGCCATCATCGGCCCCAACGGCGCAGGCAAATCGACATTGCTGCATTGCATCGCCGGGCTGATCGCACCGCAGGCGGGGCGGGTGCTTGTCGAGGGGGTCGATATTCACCGCGCCCGCGAGGCAAAACGTGCGCTGTTGCTGTCGCTGCTGACACAGACCCCGGGTGCGGTGCCACGGCTCAGCGTGCGCGATCTGGTGGGTTTCGGCCGCTGGCCGCATCACCGCGGTCGCCCCGGGGCGCAGGATCATGTGCTGGTCGAGGCGGCGCTGGCGCGGTTCGATCTGCTGGCATTGGCCGAACGCGAAGTCGAGGCGCTGCCGGGCGGGCAACGCCAGCGGGTGTTCGTGGCCATGGCCTTTGCGCAGGCGACCCCGTGGATGCTGCTCGATGAGCCCCTCGCGGCGCTGGACCCGAAATTCGCCCGCGACATCATGGAACGGCTTCGAGGTGTCGCGCCCGCCGGACCGGGCGTGCTGCTGGTCCTGCACGATCTCTCGATTGCCGCCCGTTATGCCGACCGCTGCATCTGCATGAAGCAAGGGCGCGTCGTTGCGGCGGGGGATTGGGCCACCACGGTGACGTCGGACCTGTTGAGCGACCTCTACGACACGCCGATGCGGCTGGCGCGGATCGAGGGGCAGGCCGTCGTGGTGGCGGGTAGCGTTGGCCGCGCCAGCGGGCTATGAGGGCTTTGAGCCAGCCACGGATCATGCCATGACCCTTGCCCGTCTGCCCGATGACCCGCAATTTGGCGATGCCGATGCCCGCATTGCCTATAACCGCGTGTTCTTTGCCCTGCTGCGTGTCGATCGGTCGGTAATGCCGGGTGTCGCCAGCGCGCTGCGCGAGATGGGGATCGCCGATCCGATCTGGTACGAGATCTTGCTGGCGACCGAAGAGGCTGGGCCCGGCGGTATCCCGATGCAGGCGCTGCAAAAGCGGCTCTTCGTGCCGCAATACGCCCTGTCACGGCATATCGCCCGGATCGAAAAGGCCGGTTTCGTGCGCCGCGAGTCGATCCCCGGTGCCGGGCGTGGCCAGCGTGTTTTTCTGGCACCGGCCGCCGAAGGCCTGCAGGAAAGGGTCTGGCAGGTCTATATGGCGCGCATTCAGGCGCATCTGGCGCCTAGGCTGAGCACGGACGAGGCCTATGACCTCGTCCGCCTGCTCAACCGGCTGTACGACTGATCGTCAGAACCGCATCGACGCGACCAGTTGCACATTGCGCCCCGGCTCGTAAAGCGGCGTGACCGAGGCGTAGTCAGCGCCATAGGTGGCACGGTCAGCATAGAGCGTATCGAACAGGTTGTTCACCTCGGCCCGGATCGTCAGGCCGCGGATGCGGGGGGCATGGTATTCGGCAAAGAGGTTGAGGATCGCATAGCCCGGAATCCCCTGATCCGAGCCCGCCGCCACGTCATCATAGGGCAGCGCGGCCTCGATGCTGCCGCCCAGCGTGAAATTGCTGCCCTGCGGGCTGTGCTGCAGTTCGAGCCCGAAGACTCCGCCCAAAGGCGCACCCAGATCGAGCGCGCTATAGCTGTCGCTCAGCGCGCCATTCACCGCCACCTGGCTCCAGGCATAGCTGGCGCGCAGATAGCCGTTCTCCCAACCATAACCCAACCCAAGGTTAAAGCCCCGGCTCTCGGCGTCGCCGATGGCATTGGCGGCGTAACTGCTGATACGAACGTCATTAAGCCGGGTGACAAAAACCTCGCCATCCAGCCGCAGGCTGCCGCTCTCCCAATCGAAGCCCAGCGTCAGGTTCTCGGCGCGGGCGGCGCGCATGGCGGTGTAATCCCAGGCCGGATTGAAGATGAAATTGTCCTCGATCGTCAGCCCACCGAACACCGACGAGATCCCTCCACGCAATTGCAGCGAATCGTTCACCTGATATGCAACCGAGGCGTTGGCGCTCAGTCCGCTGAAATCGCCGTCCCAGCCATCGGTGCCGACAAAGCTCTGCCGGTCCCAGCGCGCGCCAAAGGACAGCGACAACGGGTCTGACGGTTGCAGCCGCGCCTGGGCAAAGACGCCCCAGTCGCGCGCCGATTCGGTGATCGGCGGCGTGGCATCGTCGCTGTAGCGGCTCTGCCGGTCGTAGAAATCGAGGCCCGCAGTCAGCGTGTTGTCAGGCGACAGGTGAAAGGTGTTCTGGAACGTCGCCGAGCGGGTCCGCGTCTCGCCGCGGCTGACACCGAGAGCCGGATAGGTCGGCTGATCGACGCCGACAGTGACCTGCGACTGTCCGATGACGAAGCGGGGGTCCCACAACCCTTCGGCACCGACGATCTCATAGGTCAGCGCATAGCTTTCGCGCAGCGTGTCGTGGCGGCGCAGCGGGAACGGGCGACCGATATCGAGGATATTGGCGCGAAACGGCCGCAGCGCGTCGTCGTGCATCTGTTGGGCCGAAAATTCCAGCCGGTGCCCGTTATCGCCTTCATAGGCCAGCTTAACGAGGTCGGTCGCCAGATCGGCACCGCTGCCCTCCACCAGAAGCCCGCCTCCGGCGCTGTAATCCCCGCCCGTGGCGCGGCGGCTATAGGCGAGCCATTCAAAGGCACCCATCCGCCCCGCCAGCGTCGCCGAACGTCCGAAGGTCTGGCCATTGCTGTCGAACGACAGGCGCACCGCACCGCCGCAATTCTGGTCGCCCTCAAGGATGTCGGCGGCGTCTACCGTCTCCATCACCACGGCCCCGGCCATGGCGTGCGGCCCGGCATCGGCCGGTGCCGCCCCGGCGTCCACGCGCACGAAACGCATCAGGCCGGGATCGAAAGCATTGGCCGAGATGTGGTGAAACAGCCGGTTATTCTGCGATACCCCGTCCACGGTGACGGCAAGGTTGAGCATGTCGATGCCATTGACGAAGATCTTCTGCGCGATGGGAATGGCCCCACCGACCGAGACCGAGGCGATCCCCGCGAACAAATCGCGCAGGTCCCCCATCCGCGCGCGTTCCAGTTCGGCATCGGCGACATAATGACTGTTGGCGCGGTCGGCTGCCGTGCCCTCGGGGTCGCGGGCGCGGGCATAGGCGGGATCGAGGAAGATCGTTCCCAGGAACTGGATCAGTCCATTGTTCTGCGCGGCCGCAGGTTGCGCCGCAAGGCAACCGAGCGAAACACCGGATAGCAGCATCACCCGGAGGGAATGGGGGAACAGGGCGAGCGGCGAGGTCGAGGCCATTGAAAACTCCGGTAACGGGGGGTTTCTGGCTCAGATCGACTCCTGGCTGCCGCGGCAGTTAGCACAGGGTTCAGTTATATGCAATTGCATGATTCTGGAAATGCGCGCCGCCGGTCACCGTCGTGACCAGCGTCATTTTCGGCATGGCTGTGCGTTTTGTAACCAGGCCATGGCTCCGCCGGTACTGTGTTCCGGGTCTGAACCGCAGATTTTCACAAATTACACGCGCATTCGGCACTTGGCGGCCAATCGCGCAAAGCACCTCGCATCCGCAGCCCGCATAGAACCATCTGAACGCTCTGCGCGAGTGTCGGTTGCTGCACTTGCGCCAATATGAGCATCAGCCCAAAGGATACTGATCCCGGGCGGATGAAAATTCACTGGCGGGCCGGATCGCGCCCGCCAGTGACTGCGTTTTTTCTTTGTTGACTTGTTGATTGTCAGTCCTGGTTTGCGCCCATGTTGGCGAAGCGTGTCGGGGCGGTTTTTTCGAGGTTGGCGGCGATGGCATAGCCCAGCACCGC
>JAANMY010000058.1_pt1 | contig 127725 bp, 102 predicted proteins | sample 7279691 | NCBI WGS metagenome assembly JAANMY01 (sample SAMN14094543, study PRJNA606508) | bioreactor metagenome | isolation source: A lab-scale SPAN reactor treating ammonium-rich wastewater day 388 | place: Ireland: Galway | collected 2018-02-07
CACGCTGCAAGAGATCGTGGGCAAAGCGGATGGCGGCCTGCGTGATCGCTCGATCCTCGAGGACTAAGTTCGCTGCCTAGCCTGAATTGTTGAACAACCAGACCCCTGCATGAGGATTCATGCAGGGGTTTTTGTTTGCAAGAGACTGGATGATGTCGATGAAATGAACGATCATGTTAGCATGTTGATCCCTAATCGCGGTTGAGAATGCACATCCCCATGAACAAATGGCATGTAGTCTATTCAACGCCAAGGTTTTGGTTAGTTGGATTGATCATCCTGGTCGGAGGCAGCCTATGGGTTTCATTGCGAGCGAGCAGCTTCATGCCCGAGGATCAGGCAGGCGGCAGCCATGACTTTGATCTCTACGAAGCGATCGTTCATCGCATGCATCAGGGCGAAGGCTATTATCAAGCCGCGGGGGTTGAATTGCGAAAACCGCGCGGAGCAGATCAGTTACCCTATCCAACACGCAGCGTTTTCAATTGGCGGCAACCCACGCTCGCGTGGTGGCTCAGCGCCTGGCCAGCGTTTTTCATGGCCCATTGGATCCTTTTGGCGTTGGCCTTTTGTACGCTATGGGTGTGGCGCAAGGTGCTCTTCAATGAGTTAGGTCCAGTTCGCGGCGCGGCGCAGCTTCTCATTTTAGCTTTGGGCCTACTCTGGGCTTGGCCGACGTGGCTGCCGCAAGCCGTGGTGGTCCATGAAATTTGGGCGGGCGTTTTGATCGCTCTGGCCTTGGGGTGCAGGCGCCGTGGCTGGATGGTGGCCTCGTGGTGTGCTGCTTTGCTAGCGCTAAGTGTGCGGGAGTTGTCCCTGCCATTTTATTTGCTGCTTGGCTGGCTCGAATGGCGGGAGAGGCGGTGGCACTCCATGATCGTAGGTGGCATCGGACTCCTTGCGTGGTTTGGGTTTTATTTCTGGCACTACGAACAAGTCCAAGCGCATCTCATATCGACCGATCGCTGGCAGGAGCGCAGTTGGCTGCAATGGGGCGGTTGGATATTTGTCCTGAAAACAGCTCACATGCACCCCCTCTTTCTCGGATGGCTGCCGACGGCTCCATGGGTGGTGGGTGGGCTGCTGCCCCTATCTCTCTTTGGACTCTTTGCCTGGTCAGGTCCTTTGGGGCGAGCTGTTTTTCTCGTGGTGGCGATGTATGTGCTGCTCTTCTGTTGCATCGGGCAGAGCTTTAATTATCTGTGGGGATTGATGTACAGTCCGCTTTGGCCCTTGGGGTTATGGCTCGCGCCGGCCGCCATTCAACGATGCTGGCAGGAAAAAGCAATGGCTCATGCAGCGCCTGCATGAGCCATGATCGTGATTCGGTTGCCAATCTGGCGATGGGTGCTTTAGGGCATGATCAGCCAGACTTTTTCCTGGCGATGGCGCATCATGGCGTCGAGCAGTTGCAGCGGCCGGCGCAAGGAGGGCACCTGTTGGACAGCTTCTTTCAAAAAGCTGTGAGTGAACAATTCCGTGCTGCTCGAGTCCATCAATTTATCGAGGAACGACTGCCCCTTAGGCAAAATGAACAGTTCGACGTCGTCGCTGTCGGTTAAGCCCGCCATTTTCTTGGCGTCGGCGATGGCATCGTTCAAGGTGCCAACCTCATCGATTAGGCCGATGGCCTTGGCGGTTCGCCCCGACCAAATGCGTCCGCCCGCATGCTTTTTCAATTCCTCGCGGGACATCGATTTACCGGCCTTGCGTCGGCCTTCCAGGGCTTTGTCCAAAAAGCCGTCATAGATTTCGCCCATGAGGGCGATGATGGCCTGGCGTTCCTCATCGTTGAAGCCGCGCGCCATCGATTGCATGCCGCTGCGTTTGCCGCGCTGAACGGATTCCAGGTTGACGCCAAACTTTTTGAGGGCGTCGCCCAGGACGATCTTGCCGCCGATAACGCCAATCGATCCCGTGATGGTTCCCGGTTCGGCATAGATTTTATTAGCGGACATGCAGATGTAGTAACCGCCGCTGCCGGCGACGTCGCCCATGCTGGCGATGACCGGCTTCTGACATTTCTTGAGTTCTTGCCAGATCAGGTCGCTGGCCAGGGCCGACCCCCCGGGGCTGTCCACGCGCAGGACGATGGCTTTGACTGTGGGTTCTTCAACCGCCTTGCGAATGTTTTCGACCATCGTTGTCGAACCCATTTCCTCCCCCATAAGGCCAAAGCTGCCCTTGCCGGTGACGATGGCCCCATTGGCATAAATCACGGCGATTTTCGGATTTGTGCTCAGTTTGGGCTCCTTTTTGGGGGCCAGGAGCTTCAAAAGCGCAAAGGGATTATCCAGGTCCATCTCGTCCGATTTCTTCTTGCCGTATTGACTCTTGAGAACAAGATCGTCCTGCTTCAATGCAGCTTTGATGCGCGGCAGAATGGACTCAGCATAATCCACGCGGTCGACCAGGCGATGCTCCAGCGCCGTGCGGCTCGTGAAAGGAGCGTGATCGATCAACTCGCGGACCTTGTCGGGCGTAAGACCCGGACGATGCGCTGCGATGGTCTCGACCAGAATGGCGAACCAATCATCCAGGATATCCTCCCATTGCTTGCGATTGGCGGGGCTCATGGAACTGCGGGTCATGTTCTCGGCCGCCGCTTTGAAATCTCCCATCGGCACCGCGTCATACTTCAAGCCGAAGCGGTCCAGGAGGTCCTTCATGAAGGGCATCTCCATGTGGATGCCGGTCAGGTCGATCCCGCCGACGGGAGGAACCACGATCTCATCGCAAACACAGGCGACGAAATAATCCATGATGCCATCCCCTTCGAGATAGGCATGGACTTTCTTGCCGCTCTTGCGGAAGTCCTTGATGGCGGCCTGAATTTCGTTGGCCTTGCCCCAGGAGACCTTCAAGCCTTCGAAGCGCAGGAAGAGGGCCTTGACGTTGGCATCGGTCTTGGCTTGCTTCATGCGGTCGCAGAGGTTCATCAGCGTGCCGCTGCTCATGCCGCCAAACAGCGAAAAGCCTTCACTGCTCGAGGAATCTTCGAAACTGCCCGACAGCTTGATCTCGGCGACGATCGGCACGGCTTTTTCAGGAGCGGCCTTCTTTTTACTCTTCGGCTCATCCTCGTCGTCGGCATGGAGCCAGCCGGCCGACAGACAGACGAGGAGCAGCATCATTAAACTGGACCAGCGTCGAACCACCATGCATGGGTCTCCTTCAAGAAACTTGGGTGCACCATCAAAAAGGGACATGCCCCTAGACATGTCCTAGCGATGGAAGGGGGCCGCGTCCATGCAAGCCAGGGCTTGCCCCGGACGGGGCAGAGAGCATGCCTTTTTTTACTCAAACGATGGCGGTCAAGTTTCAGGGCAGGTGCCAATTGACGACTTGGTGATGCGGTCCGGAGATCGTGGCGGAAAGTTGGGAGGAGGAGGGATCGGGCCGATCCAGGGTGGCGGGACGCTGCCCCGGGCGATGCGAACCAACGATGGCGACTTGATAAACGCCTGGGCGCGGCAGCTTGCCCTCCGTCGTGCGGAGTTGGTAACAACCCAGGGAGTCGATGCGGCTAAAGGCGAGATCACGATGGGGGTTGGCGCGGGGGTCGGAGATAAAGGCAATCGTTCCATCTTGCAGCGGTTGGTCTCGGAAAAATATACGCCCCGTCACCTCGACGGTGGCATCAATACCAGCGTCGCCGCACCCGGAATGCAGCGGCAACCAACCGAAACAAAAAAACAAGATGCCGATACGATGCACGATGGACGATTCTCCAATCCTGGATCATTAAAATTATCATCGGCGGATGAAATCGTGGTTCAGATCAGAAAAGAGAGGGGGATGCAAACGAACGGAACAGGCGAAAGCGCCAGACGATACAGACGCTAGGGTTTTCAAGTCGAGTCAGCCTCTTTCTGAGCCAATCGTTCAATCGATTTTGGCTCGCTCGCGTCCGCCGATTGACGAATGGCCACGCTATGGGCGTGGCCGGGCAATCCTTCGACTTGAGCTAAAAGAGCGACTGCCGCCGCTTGGCGCGATAAAGCTTGCCGGTCGTAGCGAATCCAACTTGATCGCCGCAGAAAGTCGTTGGCGGAAAGTCCGCTGGCGAAACGCGCGGTGCCGCCGGTCGGCAAGACGTGAGAAGGGCCTGCCGCGTAGTCGCCCATGGCCACCGGCGACCACGGTCCCAGGAAAATGGCGCCCGCATGGTCGATCCGGTCGGCCAAAAGTTCGGCGTCCGCGGTTTGAATTTCCAAATGTTCGGGGGCAAGCCAATTGGTCAAGGCGAGGGCTTCCTCGACGTCGCGCGTCAGAATTAAAGCACCATGATCTTGAAGACTCGCTTGGGCCAGCTCACGGCGCGGGAGGGCCGCCAACTGCTTTTCCAACTCCTCATGAACCACATCCAACAGAAAGGGTTGCCAGGTGATCAAAAGGCTCACTCCTGGAGCATGCTCGGCTTGCGCGATCAGATCCGCGGCAATGAAATCCGGACGAGCTGCAGCATCCGCCAGGATGATCACTTCACTGGGGCCGGCGATCATGTCGATGCCGACGTGTCCCTGAACGAACCGCTTGGCCAGCGCGACAAAAAGATTGCCAGGTCCAACGATCATGTCCACGGGCGGTAAACCCTCGATGCCATAGGCCAATGCCGCCACCCCTTGGGCGCCGCCCAGACGATACACTTCACGGAGTCCCAACTCATGGCAGGTGGCCAGCAGGTCGGGATTATTGGAACCAAACAGCGTGGGCGGAGCGATGACGCAAATCTCCTTGACGCCCGCCACTTGAGCGGGGATTGCCGTCATCAACACCGTCGACGGATAAGCGGCGGCCCCGCCGGGCACACAGATGCCGACGCGGCGGATCGGCCGGTAGCGCAGCCGTAATTCATGCTCCCCCGTCCCTCGCCAAACGGCGTCCCGATGCAGCAGGCCTGATTGAAAGGCGAGGATATTGTGTCGAACCTGCCGGACGGCTGCTAAAAGTCCTGGCCGAGCCTGAGCGTGGGCGGTGCGCATCTCCTCTTCGGACACCCTGAGATTTTTCTCCTGCAAGTCGAACCGATCGAAATGTCTGGTGAACTCGCGCGCCGCCGCCAAGCCGCGATCTCGTACCGCCTGGCAAATCCGCGCCACGGATTCTTTCGGAGAAAGGGCTTCGCCGAACACTTTTTCCGTCAGACTTCGGCCCTGGGGTGAAACGATTTCACCATCCAGGCTGAGCTGAGCTTTCATATCTGCTATGAGTTCCAAGGTGTTTTGCCGGGTGGTGTCGATGCGTCGCATGGCCAGGGACATGGGTGCGGCTCCCGCGGAAGTGTCACTACCAATACAGTAATCATCATACAGAATCGAGATGCGTGGACGTGGTTGCGTTGGCATGGACTGGCTGACCAATTCCATCCCCGACAAGGGGTCGACTTCTGCCCGATTTGACTGGCCGGCGCAGGAACCGGTCGGGAGGCCGAATTCATCAGAAAACGCGGCCCAGACAGGCTAATTCGGGCTGTTTGTCGCGGGGGAAGGTCTTACAATATCATTCACGGTCCCGCCGGTCTGCTGTTCAAAGCGTCTCCGGAATGGTGGGGCCATCCACGGTATCAAGTTCGCTCAATCACTTGGAATGAACATCATGCCTGAAGCCTTCATTGTCGCTGGTGTGCGAACCCCGATTGGCAAATACCTTGGGGGGTTGGCGGACATCCCTTCCCCCCAGCTTGGCGGTCTCGTGATCAAGGAAGTCTTGCAACGGGCCAAGGTCAATCCATCGATCGTCAATGAAGTCATCATGGGTTGTGTCTTGCAGGCCGGCTTGGGTCAGAATCCAGCCCGCCAGGCGGCCCTGGCTGGAGGCTTGCCGTCCACGATCTCGGCCGTGACCGTGAACAAGGTTTGCGGTTCGGGGTTGCAAGCGGTCATGCAGGCGGCCCAGGCCATTCGAGCCAGTGATGCCGAGGTGGTCGTGGCCGGAGGCATGGAGTCCATGAGCCGGGCCCCCTATCTACTTATGAACGCTCGCACGGGGTTCAAATATGGCGATCAAACGGCCGTCGATGCGATGATTCGCGATGGTCTTTGGTGTGCCTTTGAGAATTGGCACATGGGCAGCGCCGCGGAGCATATCGCCGCCCAATGTGCCGTTTCCCGCGAGGATCAAGATCGCTTCTCCTTGCAAAGTCAACAGCGGGCCGCAGCGGCCTGGGAGAAAGGTCTTTTTCAAGCCGAGGTCATGCCGATCACCGTGGGCACAGGGGCCAAGGCCAAGGTTATCAGTCGAGACGAGAGCCCTCGCCCTGAAACCAATGCGGAATCCTTGGCCAAACTGAAGCCCGCCTTTCCGGGCGGCTGTTCGGTCACGGCCGGCAATGCTTCGACGCTCAATGACGGCGCCGCTGCCGTGCTGGTGGCCAGCCATAAAGCCGTCGAAGAGCATGATTTGAAACCCATGGCTCGGATCCTCAGTTATGCCACGAGCGGCGTCGATCCCAAGGACATCTTTATCGCTCCGGTCGAGTCCGTGCGGATGGTCCTGCGCAAAGCGAATCTGACGGACCGCGACGTCGATCTCTATGAACTGAACGAAGCCTTTGCCGCGCAGATGCTGGCGTGTAACAAGGAATTGAAGATCGATGAGTCCAAGATCAACGTCCATGGCGGTGCCATTGCGCTGGGGCATCCGATTGGGGCTTCGGGTTGCAGGGGCTTGGTGACTCTGTTATACGCCATGCAACAACGCCAAGCCAAACGCGGCATCGTCTCGCTCTGTTTGGGCGGGGGGAATGCCGTCGCCATGCTCGTGGAACGCGTCGGTTAAGCAGCCGCTGCCGATGGCGAGTGGGATCGCGACCTTTCATAAAGGAAGCAGGTTATGTCTACCGCTTATGCCTCGAACCTGGCCCAAGAGAAATATCAACAGGAACTGGCGAAGTCCCCTGATCGGCCGCAACCGCCGACGACGGTCAGCGGCGTTCCCATCGAGCCGCTCTACACTCCCGAACATTTAGCGGCCTGCGGTTTCGACCCCGATCAAGACCTGGGCTATCCCGGCCAATTCCCCTATACGCGAGGCGTTCATGCCACCATGCATCGGGGCCGGCTGTGGACGATGCGGCAATTCGCCGGCTTCGGCACAGCCGCTCAAACTAACCAGCGCTTCAAATTCCTGCTGGAGAAAGGGCAAACGGGGCTGAGCACGGCTTTCGATCTGCCCACGCTCATGGGGTTGGACAGCGATGACCCCCGCTCCCTGGGGGAAGTCGGCCGCCTCGGCGTGGCGGTCAGTTCGCTCAACGACATGGAACGGCTCTATCGCGACATCAACCTCGAGGATGTCTCCGTCTCCATGACGATCAACGCTCCCGCGATCATCGTCATGGCCTATTATTTAGCCAACGCCCAGGACAATGGCTTCGATCTGCGCAAGCTGCGCGGCACGATTCAGAACGACATCCTCAAGGAATTCCACGCCCAGAATGAGTTTGTCTATCCCCCCGAGCCATCCGTCAAGCTGGTCGTCGACGTCATCGAATTTTGCGCCAAGCACGTGCCGCAATGGAATCCAGTCAGCGTGAGCGGCTATCATATTCGCGAGGCAGGCTCCACGGCCGTGCAAGAACTGGCCTTCACCCTCGCTGACGGCTTCCACTACGTGGAGGAAAGCTTGAAACGCGGCATGGAGGTCGATGAGTTCGCGGGTCGGCTTAGCTTTTTCTTTAATGCTCACAACGATGTTTTCGAGGAAATTGCCAAATATCGAGCGGCGCGCGTGTTGTGGGCCGAGCGGCTCCGCAATGATTTTGGGGCGAGCAAGGAAGCTTCTTGGAAGCTCCGTTTTCATGCGCAAACCGCGGGTTGCTCCTTGCAAGACAAGCAGCCCTACGTCAATCTGATTCGCGTGGCCTATCAAGCGATGGCCGCCGTTTTGGGAGGTTGTCAATCCCTCCACACCAACTCGATGGACGAGACCTTGGCTTTGCCCAGTGAATTCGCCGTGACCTTGGCTTTGCGCACCCAGCAAGTCCTGGCTTTTGAAACGGGCGTGACCAACACCGTTGATCCGCTGGGCGGCAGCTATTTTGTGGAATCCTTCACCCACAAGATGAAGGAAGAAGCCCGCCGCTATTTTGAGCAGATCGAGGAGATCGGCGGCGTTATTCGCGGCATCGAAAATGGCTTCTTCCGCCGCGAGATCGCCGACGCCAGCTACGCCTATCAGCAAGACGTCGATGCCAAGCGCAAGCTGATTGTCGGGGTCAATGCCTTCCAGGAGAAGGAAGAAAAGCCCCTGGAGATTCTCCAGATTGAGGAGGCCGTGGAGAAGGAACAAGTGGCATCGCTGCGGAAGATCAAGACGGAGCGCAGCGCCGCCGACGTGGAACGGCATCTAGGCGCCGTCAAACGCGCCGCCGAGAAGAATGAAAATCTGATGCCGCAATTAATTGAAGCCGCCCGGGCCCGAGTGACCGTCGGCGAGGCCGTCAATGCCCTGGCCGAAGTGTACGGCCGCTACACCGTGGGCGGCACCTGGTAGGTGTCGCCGGGATCGGCTAGCCGTTGGGTGAATCGTTACATGAGCGAATCAAATCCATTGCGCATTGTATTGGCGAAGGTTGGCTTGGATGGCCATGATCGCGGGGTCAAGGTGGTTGCCCGCGGCTTGCGGGATGCAGGCTTCCATGTCATTTACACGGGTCTGTGGCAAACGCCCGAAGCCGTCATCCGCACCGTGGCCGACGAAGACGCTGACTTCCTGGGCATCAGCATTTTGAGCGGTGCCCATCTGACGATCGTCCCCCGGCTCATGGAACTGCTCAAGGCCCAGGGACTGGACGATGTGGGCGTCTTTGTCGGCGGCATCATCCCCGAAGCGGACGTCCCCAAATTGATGGCGATGGGCGTGGTTCGCGTGTTTGGACCTGGCACTTCCATACAAGAAGCCGTCGATTTTCTCCGTCCCTTTGCCCAGTCCGCGGTAACCCAGGCGTGAGAGCATGTCCATGACGTTTGCCGAAGTGTGGGAACGGTTCCTGCGCCGGGATCGTCGGGCCTTGGCTCGGCTATTGACCTGGATCGCTCGAGGCGAACAGATCGCCAACATTCAAGCGGCCCTGCGGGGTTTGCCGGCCATCCCCGATCAAAACCGCGTGATTGCCTTCACTGGCAGCGGCGGCGTCGGCAAGAGCACCCTCGTCGGCAAAATGATCGCGAATTTCCGTCATGCCGGCGAGTCGGTCGCCGTCTTGGCTTGCGACCCGGAAAGCCCCCTCACGGGGGGAGCGCTTTTGGGCGATCGGCTGCGCATGCCCAATTATCCTGACGATGACGGCGTTTATGTTCGCAGCCTGGCGACGCCCAGCGGCCATGAAGCCGTCCCCGATCAACTCGACCTTATGGTGCAACTGCTGCATCAATTTGGCTTCCACCAAGTCCTGATCGAAACCGTCGGCGCGGGCCAGGGCGACACGGCCGTCCGGCAACGGGCCGACGTGCTGGTCGTGCTTGTCCAGCCCGAGGCCGGTGACGATGTGCAATGGGAGAAGGCAGGTTTACTCGAAGTGGCTGATTTGGTGGTCGTGCATAAGGCCGACTTGCCCGGAGCGGATCGGACGGAGGCCCAGGTCAAAGCGTTGCTCAACCTGCCGGGTTGCCGACCGATCCCCGTCTTGAGGGTGAGTTCATCGAAGAACATCGGTCTCGATGAACTACGCCAGGGGATCTTGGCCCAACCCTCGCGCCGCGGCATCAGGCTCCGCAATGCGAACACGCTCTTGCGGCTTGCCCAGGCCGCCTGGGTCGATTTGCTGCATGCTCACCCGGAAACCTGGAAGCCGATCTTGGAACAATGGCAATCGGGCCGGATCAACGACGATGAAGCGGCTCGACAGATGCTGTCGCTGGACAAGTCGACGGGGAGCATAACAAGTTAAGGCGAACCCCCAGGGCTTGATGCAAATCAACCCATGGCAAGGGCAAGTGAACCGCGTCTGGACGAAAGCCCGGTGGGTTCCATAGGGTGATGATGATAGCGGGCCCGTAGCTCAACGGTCAGAGCAGAGGACTCATAATCCTTTGGTTCTCGGTTCGAATCCGAGCGGGCCCAGTCGTTTTCCTCGCAAGGTAACGTTCACCGACCGCAGCTAACCGCTTTGGAGCAAACCGTCTCTCAGTTCGCTTCGGGGTCGGTTCGCTCCGATTCGACGGCTTCGGTTGCTTCGATCGGGACTTCCTCAGATGCAGGGGGTTCTGAGTCAGACGACTCCATTTGCGACTCCTCGGTGGATTGCTCCGAATCAGCGACCCCGCTCACGGCAGTCTCATTCTCATTATCTGCCATCCTCTCGGAGGTTCCCGCAGTCTCGCCTTCACCTTCAGCCGATTCGCCTTCGCTCAGGGCGGCTTCGGCCTCGGCGGCTTCTTTGGCGGCTGCGGCTTCTTGCTTGGCTTGCTCGACGGCTTCGGCGGCTTGCTCGGCCACGGCGATGAGTGTTTCCGCTTGCTCCTCGGTCAAGCCGAACAGTTCCGTCATGTCGGCTGGCTCCATGAAGGTCAGGTCGTCGTAGGACAGGAAGCCTTCCTCGATGAAGCGTTCGACCAATTCATCCGTGACATTGGGCAGCATCCGGAACCATTCCTCGGCTCGTTCGATGCTCTCGGCGAGTTCCTCGGCGGTCATGATTTCGATGTCCCAGCCGACGAGCTTGGAAGCCAGGCGCACGTTTTGGCCGCGGCGGCCGATGGCGAGCGAGAGTTGATCCTCCTTGACCAGGACGATGGCCCGGCCCAGGCGGGGATAGAGCATGATCTCCTCGATCACGGCGGGCTGCAGGGCGTTGGGAATCATGACTTGCAGCGATTCATTCCAGCGGACGATGTCGATGCGCTCGCCGCCGAGTTCATCGATGATGTTCTTGATGCGGCTGCCGCGCACGCCGACGCAGGCGCCGACGGCGTCCACTTTCTGATCGATGCTGCTGGCGGCGATCTTGGTGCGATAGCCGGCCTCGCGGGCCACGGACTTGAGGGCGATGGTGCGGTCGGCGATTTCGGGAATTTCCTGCTCGAAGAGGCGGCGGACAAAGTCGGGATGGGTGCGCGACAACACAATGCGGACGCGATTGCCCATCTTGCGCACGTCAAGAATGATGGCCTTGATGCGCTGGCCGATATGGGGCGATTCGCCGGGGATCATCTCGCTGCGCGGCAGAAAGGCTTCAGTCTTGGTGCCGATGGTGACGAGCGCGGAGCCATTTTCGATGCGCTGAATGGTGCCGGTGACCAGTTCGCCCCGTTTGTTGATGAAGTCGTCATAGACGGAGGTGCACTCGGCCTCGCGGATTTTTTGGATCATCACCTGCTTGGCGGATTGCGCGGCGATGCGGCCGAGGATTTGCGGGTCAATGTCGACGTCGCCTTTCTTGGCAATGATGTTGCCCGTGCCGCGATCGATCTGGATGAGGATGTCTTCCGCTTCGTTAAAATGCTTGCGTGCGGCGAGCATGAGGGCCGATTCAATGCCATCGAAAATGATGTCCTTCGGGATATTCTTATCGCGATGCATGGCGTCGACGATGCGGAGCACTTCGGGGCCGTTCATAGTCAGTACCTTCAATAGGGAGTGAAGCGCCCGGTGAGGGCCATCACGATGAGATAGCTATTTCGTTTCGAGTTTCTCGTTCATGCGAGGCGAGGATCAACCGGCCCTGTGCAAATCGGCCCAGGCGATCGCTCACGATCCGTGCTTCGGATTCTTGATGGGTGATCCAGAGAACCGTGGCCCGCCATTCGCGGAAACTGCCTAGCAACCGCTCCATCAAGCGGTCGGCCAGGGGCCGATCCAGATAAGCTGTCGGTTCATCCAACAAAAAAACCGCCGGACGGCGAACCAAGGTGCGACCCAGACTGACCCGTTGCCTCTCTCCCCCCGAGAGGGAGGCGGGCGGGCGGTCCAAAATCGCTGCCAACTCGAGGAGTTGGACGACTTGATCAAGCCGCTGGCGGAGTTCCGTTGCGTACCGGTTCTCCCACCACCTAAACTTATTTTTATTGTATTGGAGTTGCCAACCAATCGCCAGGTTTTGTTCAACATTCAGATGGGGATATAAATGAGGAACCTGGCCCACATACCCAATCGACGGACGGTTTGGACCCGCAAAGTGAATGGTGCCTTGATCGGGAACCTCCAAGCCAGCGACGAGCCGCAGCAGCGTGGTCTTGCCGCATCCCGACGGGCCCATGAGGGCGAGAATATCGCCTTTCTCCATCGCCAGGTTAAGGCCATTCAGTAAAACCGGCGCAGGCGGAAAACGCTTGATCAGATTGGCGATTTGCAACATCGGAAGACTCTTTCGCTCTGCTGAGAGGGCTTGTCGTTGATTATAATAGGGCCATCTCTTGTTCCCATGATAAAGAAAGCGACCCCATGGCAGCTTCGCCGCGATCCAAGCCAAACGTCAACGCCAAGCCTGGCTCTGAACCTGTATCCATGACGATCCCTTTGTTTCGCCAGGCGAAGGAAAAGCAAACGAAGTTGGTGGTGGTGACGGCTTACGATTATGCCATGGCTCGGCTAGTGGACGCGGCGGGGGTCGATGCCATTCTCGTCGGCGATTCCCTGGGCATGGTCGTGCAAGGGCATGCCACTCCGCTGCCCGTGACCATGGGGCACATGGTCTATCACACCCAGATGGTGGCCCGTGCCAGGCCGAGGAGCCTGTTGATTGCCGATATGCCCTTTCTGAGTTATCACCTCAGCCCGCGCCAAGCGATTCGCAATGCGGGCCGATTGATCCGGGCCGGCGCCCAGGCCGTGAAGCTGGAGGGGGGCGTGGCCATGTATGAAACCATCGCGGCTCTGGTGCGCGCGGAGATCCCGGTCATGGGCCATGTCGGCATGACGCCGCAAGCGGTGCATCGTTTCGGCGGGTTCAAGGTGCAGCGAGACGTGACAACGTTGCTCGCGGATGCCAAGGCCGTGGCCGAGGCAGGGGCCTTCTCTTTGGTCATCGAATGCGTTCCAGCCGATGCCGCCGCGGCGATCACTCGCTCGGTCGGCGTGCCCACCATCGGCATTGGCGCGGGCAGAGGCTGTGACGGCCAGGTGCTCGTCCTGCACGATCTCCTGGGGCTGCAGGACCACCTCAGGCCCAAATTCGTCAAGCGCTACGCCGACGTGGGCGAGCAAGTTCGCATGGCGGTGGAGCAATATGCCCGGGAGGTCCGATCCTCGGACTTCCCAGGAAAAGAACATTCCTTCAGCTAATCTTCTGGAAAACCAAACAGGCTTGGCTGCGTGATCAGGGACCGCTTGCGGCGCCGCTTGCTCTCGGTGAGGACAGGGCCAGCCGCATGCTGGTTTTCAAGCTGTTCCAAAACTTGCTGGGCGCGGGCGAGCACCGGATTGGGCACGCCGGCCAATTTGGCAACGTGAATGCCATAGCTTTGATCGGCAGCCCCTGGAGCAATACGGTGCAGAAAGGTGACATGGCCGTTTTCTTCGTGCACCTGCACGTTGAAGTTGCGGAGCCGGGGCAGGGTATGTTGTAGCTGCGTCAATTCGTGATAATGGGTGGCAAAGAGCGTCCGACAGCCCACCTGGTCATGGAGATGCTCAACGATGGCCCACGCCAGGGCGAGTCCGTCGTAGGTGCTGGTGCCGCGGCCGACTTCATCGAGAATGACCAAACTTTGGGGCGTGGCGTTGTGCAGAATGTTGGCCGTTTCGGTCATTTCGACCATAAAGGTGCTCTGCCCGCGGGCCAGGTCGTCGCCTGCGCCGATGCGGGCAAAGATGCGGTCGACGATGCCGAGTCGGGCGGAACGCGCGGGAACAAAGCTGCCCATTTGTGCCAGGATGCAAATCAAGGCGACTTGTCGGATATAGGTGCTCTTGCCCGCCATGTTGGGGCCGGTGATCAACCACAAGCTGCCGCCCGTCACATCGAGGGCCACATCATTGGGCACGAAGGTTCCGGCCGGCAGGGTGACATCTAAGACCGGATGCCGCCCTTCCTCGATGCAGTAGTCGGTGCCATGGTCCAATTGGGGCCGGCAATAGTGATAACGATCCGCCAATTCAGCCAGGCTGAGCAGCACGTCTAAAACCGCGATGGATCGGGCGGTTTGGTAGAGGGCGTTCTTCTCTTGAACCACCCGCTCTCGAAGCTGCAGGAAAAGCTCATATTCAAGGGCCTTGGCTTTATCCTCCGCCCTTAGGACCTGCTCTTCATGCGTCTTAAGCTCGGGAGTGATGTAGCGCTCTGCATTCTTGAGCGTCTGCTTGCGCTGGTACTCCGCTGGCACCTTGCTGGCCTGGGCATGCGTGATCTCGATATAGTAACCGAAGACGGAATTGAAGCCGACCTTGAGGCTGGGAATGCCGGTACGCTCGATCTCCTGGGCTTGAAAGCGAGCCAGCCAAGCCTTGCCGCCGCGGCTGACGTCGTGGAGTTGATCCAATTCAGCGTGATAACCAGGCCGGATCAGCCCTCCCTCCTTAGGACTTAGCGGCGGCTGATCAACCAGGGCGGCTTGGATCAACTGGCACAGTTCCGGGCAAGGGGCCATTTGCTCACGAACATGGCGCGGCAGGGACGACTTGGTTCGGTCCAGGAGCTTGAGCACGGCCGGCAAACGCTGCAAGACCACGGCAATGGCGGCCAGATCGCGCGGCGATGCCCGGCCCGTGCAAACCCGCGTGGTCAGACGCGGCAAATCGGGAAGATGCTCGAGATGGCCTTTCAAATCCATGCGCAGGCCGCTTTGGGCCTTGAGTTCCTCGACGGCGTCCAAGCGCTCCTCTATGACCTCCAAATCCGTGCTGGGATTGAGCAGCCACTCTTGCAACAGTCGAGCGCCCATGGCCGTGACGGTGCGATCCAGAATGTTCAGCAGCGTGCCTTCTCGGCCCTCGTCGCGTATGGATTTGGTGAGTTCGAGTCCGCGTCGGCTGGCATGGTCCAACAATAAAACCCGGGCCGGTTGGTAGGGTTCAATGCGGCTCAGATGGCGCAGATCGCCTTTAAGGGTGTCGTTCAGGTAGCGCAGCAAGGCCCCCGCGGCGTGCAGGGCTTCCTCCTCATCGTCGAACCCGAAGCCTTGCATCGTCGCAACCCCAAAGTGCTGATGCAGGGCTTGATGGCTCGAGCGCCGTTCGAAATACCAGGTCGGCACCGAGGTGAGAATCAGCCGGCCGAGTTGAGGTTGGCATGATTCCAGGGGCTGAGCGGCTATTTGGTCGGGCCAAAGCAGTTCGGCTGGTTCAAGGCGTAACAGTTCATCGGCCAGCCGCGCCATGGGAAACGTGACGGCCTGCATTTGCCCCGTGGTCAATTCCACCCAGGCCAGGCCAAAAACGTTTCCCTTGGGCCAGATGGCGGCGAGGAGATTGGAACGCTTGGGGTCGAGCAGGGCGTCTTCCGTGAGCGTGCCTGGCGTCACCACGCGAATGACTTCCCGCTTGACCAATCCCTTGGCCTCAGCCGGGTCTTCCACTTGCTCGCAAATGGCGACCCGCAGACCCGCCTCGATGAGTTTGCGGAGATGCGTATCGAGGGCGTGATGCGGAAAGCCGGCCATGGGGATGTGCTTGTCGCGGCTGGTGAGGGTGAGCTGCAATAGCCGCGAGGCTGTCAGCGCGTCGTCGTTGAAGAGTTCGTAAAAATCCCCCATGCGGAAGAGCAGCAGCGTGTCGGGGAACTGAGCCTTGGCTTGCTCATATTGCTGCATCATCGGGGTGAGTGTCGCCATGACCACGCATGCCCCAAACCACCGAATAGGCTGAACGCGGCGAAGGAAAGCCCTTGCCCCGTCAGGATCAACCGACGCCTGCTAGGAACGGGGTTAGAAGGATTCCAGAGCTTCTTGCTCGGTGTCAAAAATGCGGAAGACTTTCTTGAGGCCCGTGATCTCGAAGACTTCGAAAATCGACGGGGCAATGCAGCACAGGGCCAGTTTACCCTTCACGCCAAGCACGCGTTTGTGCAAGGAAATGAGCTTGCCCAAGGCGGCGCTCGAAAGATATTCCACCTTGTTGAAGTTGAGAAGAATGTTTTTCTTGCCCATGGAATCGACGAGGCTGAAAAGCTGTTCGCCGATGGATTGGATCACCTGGTCATCCAGAATCTTGTTGGTGGTGAACACCACGAGGGTGACATCGCCGATATCTTGAACTTCGAGGGCCTTCTTGCGGGGCGTGGACATGCGGAAACTCCCAGGTGGCTGCCGATCCTTCGAATCGGTGAACATCAGTATTGATCTCATCATGATAGTGGAGGCCAGGGGGGGACTTCAAGCAGATTCTGTAGCCGCGCACGACCCCAACCTCCGTGCCGTCGTCAAATAAAACACCCTCGGAGGGCGTCCGAGGGTGGGCGGTGATTCAGGCGGATCACTCTTGCTCGCGCAGCATCACATAGTCCGTTCCTTGGGGTGAGCGGATTTGCAGGACCACGCCCTTTTTTAACGAAGCCTGATCCGCCACTTTCAGCAATGCCTGGGGAGACTGCACGGGTTTTTGATCCAGCGTCACGATCACATGTCCCCTGCGAATCCCAGCCTGAGCTGCCAGGCTGCCACGATCGACTTGCGTGATCAGGACGCCCTTCGTCTCCTTGGCGTACCCCAAGCGTTCCCGCCATTCCGTCGTCAGTTCCGTGACTTCCAGACCGAGGCGGTCAATCCGAATGGCTTCCTCCATGCCTTGGCCTTGATTCGGTACTCGCCGACCCATTGTGGGCGGCAGGTCGCGGAGTCCGTACTCCATGGGTTGTTCCTCGATTTTGACGTTGATCGTCAGAGACTTCCCCTCCCGGAGAACAGTCAGCTCGAGGGATTGACCGATGGGCGTGGCCAGGACGGTGCGCTGCACCGCGTTAGCATCGCTCAGTGCTTGGCCATTAATGGCGGTGATCACGTCCCCTTCCTGCAGACCTGCCTTGCTGGCGGGGGTGTTGGGGTACACCTGGCCAACAACGGCTCCCTTGCCCATTGACAGCCCCATCTGCTCAGCGACGTCGGGGGGCAATTCACCGAAACGAATCCCTAAGTAACCGCGGACAACCCGGCCTTTCGAGCTCAGTTGCTGGGCCACGTCTTTGACCAGGTTGGACGGGATGACCAATCCCACGCCCTGCGCCATGCCCGTCGTCGTGCGGATGGCGGTGCTGATGCCGACGACTTCGCCAGCCAGGTTGACCAGGGGACCGCCCGAGTTGCCGGGGTTGATGGCGGCGTCGGTTTGCAGAAAATCTTCGTAGAGAATCATGCCTGCTCGGCGTCCCTTGCCGCTGATGATTCCATGGGTAACGGAACCTTCCAATCCAAAGGGGGCGCCGACGGCGAGCACGCGATCACCGATTTCCATCGCATCGCTATTGCCAAACATCAAGGCGGGGAGCTTTTCCTTCACCTCCAATTTGATGATGGCTAAATCCACCTTGGGGTCGGAAGCAATCTCCTTCGAATAGAAGATGCGCCCATCAAGCAGGGAGATCTGAACAGAGGAGGCGCCGGCGACCACGTGATGATTTGTCACCACGATGCCATTGGGATCGATGATGACGCCCGAGCCAAACGGCATGGGTCGGACCATGCCCTCATCCGGTTGGCGTTCGAACAAGTCTTCGAGGCGCTCGCGCATGATATCGGGCAGGTCAAACTGTCGGAGGTCCGGCATGAGGCGTTCCCCTCGTGCCGGGACGCGGTTGGCCACCGTGGCACGAACCGAAACCACGGCCGGAAGCACTTTCTTGACGACCTCGCGATAAGAGGTCATCTCCTTGGGAATGGAAGCGGAAGGTGGGTTGTCGGCATGGCCCAGGTTGAGCCAATAAAAACCTGCGATGCCAAAGAATGCCATGAGCAAGAGCATCGAAAACGAGCGTTTGGTTTGAAACATGGGAACTCTCCTTTGACCTTGTAGTCATGCTTGCTGCATGAACGAGTGTTTTTATGGGTTGGTGATTGCGTTTCCGGTTTCTGGCCACGGTTATGTGCAAGCGCTTGGGATTACTCGAAGTCTTCACTTCATTTTACGCAGCATGGCGAAAACGGTTCGCTGTTAGGGATGGAGACGTAAATGTATGCAAGGCAAAAGTTTAATGCGATATAATTGACTGCGGTCTGCTTACAATGGCGGCAAACCTTGACTAATCAAGGTGAGTTGTATCATTGCGGTGGAAGCCAAATCACATTTCTGACTCGCCTTCGCTTGATCTTCCCCTTTTTCCCCCGTTGCTGCATAATGGCGACCTTCAAGGACGTACGGACCTAGCAGGGAGGCGGAGCAACATGACCGCAATTTTAGGTATTTCTGCCTATTATCACGACTCAGCAGCGGCCTTGGTGGTGGACGGCGAAGTGGTCGCGGCGGCCCAGGAAGAACGCTTTACACGCATTAAACACGATTATCACTTCCCTTCCCATGCGGTCGAATATTGCCTGCAAAGCGCGGGGTTGGCGCCTGGCGACCTTGACTACGTCGGCTTCTATGACAAACCCTTGTTGAAGTTCGAAAGGCTGCTCGAAACGTATTTGTCCTATGCTCCACGGGGGTTTTTATCCTTCATGAAAGCCATGCCCTTGTGGCTTAAGCAAAAACTCTTTTTGCCCAAGGAAATGCGGCGCGCTTTGCAGGGGCAGTACGCGAAGCGATTCATTTTTCCAGAACATCATGAATCGCATGCCGCCAGCGCCTTTTTCCCCTCGCCGTTTGAAGAAGCGGCCATCCTCACACTCGACGGCGTCGGGGAGTGGGCCACGGCGAGCTACGGCATAGGCCGAGGGAACCAAATCCATTTGCAAGCGGAATTGCGCTTTCCCCATTCCCTGGGACTGCTCTATTCCGCCTTCACTTACTACTGCGGTTTCAAGGTCAACTCCGGGGAATACAAGCTCATGGGCTTGGCGCCTTATGGTGATCCGCGTTATGTCGATCTGATCAAACAACACCTGATCGACATCAAGGAGGATGGCTCGTTCCGGCTGGACATGCGCTATTTCAATTATTGCCAAGGTCTGACCATGACGTCGGATCGGTTCCATCGATTATTTGGCGCGCCGCCGCGCCGACCGGAAACGGAATTGACCGAAAAACACATGGACATCGCCGCCTCCATTCAGAAAGTGACCGAGGAGGTGATGCTGAAAATCGCGCGGCACGTGCAGCGCGTCACGGGCATGAAAAATCTCTGCCTGGCCGGCGGCGTGGCCCTCAACTGCGTGGGCAACGGCGTGGTCTTGCGGGAAGGACCCTTCGAAAACCTTTGGATTCAACCGGCGGCCGGCGACGCGGGGGGAGCCTTGGGGACGGCCCTTTTCATTTGGCACCAACTGCTGGAACAACCCCGAACACCACATGCCACGGATGCCCAGAGCGGTTCCTTGCTGGGGCCGAGCTTCAGCGACGAGGAAGTGCGGCGCTACCTGGACGCCAAGGGAGCGCGTTACGCTTACTATCCGGACGATGAAGCGCTGTGCTCGGCGGTGGCTAAGTTACTGGCGGCGGAAAAAGTCGTGGGTTGGGTGCAAGGCCGGATGGAATTTGGCCCCCGCGCCTTGGGCAGCCGCAGCATCTTAGGGGACGCCCGCAGCCGCAAAATGCAATCGGTGATGAACGTGAAAATCAAATTCCGCGAGTCGTTTCGGCCTTTTGCCCCCTCTGTGCTTGCGGATCGCGTGCAAGATTACTTCGAAACACGGCCCCAGGAGTCGAGCCCCTACATGCTGCTGGTGGCGCCGGTGCGCGAGGAAAAGCGCGTCAAGCAAAACGGGGCGCATGGTCTGCGCGGCCTGGCCAAGCTCAAGGAATGCCGGTCGGAGGTGCCCGCTGTCACGCACGTCGATTATTCTGCCCGCATTCAAACGGTGGATGAACAACGCCATGGACGATATCATCGACTGCTCGCCAAGTTCGAGGAATTGACCGGATGCCCGGTGATCATCAACACCAGCTTTAACATTCGCGGCGAGCCGATCGTCTGCACTCCCGCCGATGCTTATCGCTGTTTCATGGCGACTAACATGGATGTCCTGGTCGTGGAACGCTTCATCATGCTCAAGGAAGAGCAGCCGGACGCCAAGGAGATCGACATCAACCAATATTTGGCTTCGTTCCATTTGGATTAGCATGAAATCGCGGCGTTCGGTTTTAGCCCTGATCATTCTGGCCGGAGCGGCAGCGCTGATCACGGCGGGGTTGTTGCTTTTGGGCATGACCCTGGAGCAATGGGAGCAAGCCGGCCCGCTGGGCGGGGATGCGTGGCTGATGCAGGCGATTCGGTCCGCGTTGGGACCGGCCGCCGAAGGGATGATGCTGCAAATCAGTGCGTTGGGCAGTAAAACCGTCTTGTCGCTGGTCGTGGTGCTGACGGTGCTGGCCTTGTGGCTGGCCAGGGAGTCAATCCTCGCAGCGAAAGTTTTGATCGTGGGCATCGGTGCAGGGTCGTTGACATGGCTGGTAAAGCATTGGATAGAGCGGCCCAGGCCGCAAATTTTGCCTTGGATGGATGAATGGGTGGGACAATCCTACAGCTTTCCCAGCGGGCATGCACTGTCGTCGATGGCCATTTATGTGGCCTTGGCAGTCCTTCTGTCGCGCTTGGCGCCCAATCGGGCGACGGCACGGTTTACCCAGGCGGCGGCCGTCGGCGTCTCCGTCATGATTGGTTGCAGCAGGGTTTACTTGGGCGTCCATTACCCCAGCGACGTCTTGGCAGGCTGGCTAGCGGGTCTAACCTGGGCCATGGCCAGTGTGTTGGCCTTGCGCGTGTGGTTGCCCATGAATCATCGTAACACGGTTCGTTAAACCATGAGCCATTCGTTCGAAGCGAGGTTGGCATGATCGAGATCAAGAAAGCGTTCACTCAGCGTGAATTGCGACAATTTGCTGGCATTTGGTTCCCAGCTTTTTGTGGCTTGGTGGGCTTCCTCCTCTATCGCCACACACCTTGGAGCATCGCGGCCTACATCGTTTGGGCCTCGGGGCTGGGATTAGGCGCGATCGGCGTGATCTACCCTGCGTTCATACAACCGATCTACAAGGGCTTGCTGTACGCCACTTTTCCCATTGGCTACGTCGTCTCACATCTGCTTTTGGGATTGGTCTTTTATGGCTTAGTCACGCCGATTGGCTTGATCATGCGCATGCTTGGCCGGGATCCCCTGGAGAGAAAACTCGAACTTGAACGCCATAGTTATTGGTCGCCCCATCAGGCTCCAGGGAACATCGAACGGTATTTTAGGCAGTATTAGCATCCGAGCGCCGTTGGCTGCTTTCTCAATGGCGCGCCCATGAGGTGGATCATCGCCAGGATACTTTGCTTTTTGTCCTTCATCCTATCTTCAATGGTGTGCTTCATTCTTAAATTGCAGGTCTTTCCTTAACCCCTCGAGTCCGGGACCAGTCAAAATCAGGCTGGGCCATTGACTGTTCCAGGGGTCAAATTAGATTAAACCATGCACACTTTCCCCGCGAAAATGAAGGGTTGCTCGCAACCCACGGGGACGGAGTCTGCGCGAAGTGATGTAGCTGTCTATTTCATGAGTTGAAGAAAACAGCACACCGTCGGGTTATGAAGAAGGTTTCGTACAACTTCGAGCCTTTTCGGCTGATGAGATCGATCTGAGATGCGGATCTTTTGTGCGGTTCGACATGCCAAAGACCCAGGTTCCTTCTTTGGCGGACTGTGGAGCGGCAATTTCTACCCGGCGCTGCAAACCCTCGGGCATGAGGTGATCGAATCGCAAGTTGATTTAAAACCCCTCAGCGAGTACATGCACTTGCCGGGGCCTTTCAAACCGGACATCGAGGCGCTTCGTGGTCGAGTCACGGAACAAATCCTGGCGGAAGTGAAACAAGCGCATGCGGCCAAACCCATCGATCTGTTTCTGAGTTATTTTTACAACAGCCATTTTCAGCCCGAAGCCTTCGCGGAACTGCACCAGGCGGCTATCCCCACGGTCAACTTTTACTGTAATAGCTTGTACCAATTCGAATTGGTCGATCAGATCGCGGCCAAGGTCCAATTTGCTTGGCATGCCGAGAAAGCGGGCCATGACCTCTACAAAAAAATCGGGGCCCGGCCGGTATGGGTGCAAATGGCGGCGGATCCGCGAATGTATTACCCCGTGCAGGCGGAACGCTTGTCCCGGGCTTGTTTCATTGGGCAACGCTATGCGGATCGGGATCGATGGTTGGCGGCGCTGGTCCGTCACGAAATCCCAGTGGATATTTACGGATCGGGTTGGAAGCCGATTGTTGCCAAATCTTCCTCGAACAGCCAATCTGAAACAGGATCTTCGCCACTCTACAGCCAATGGGCCACGGTTCGCCGCCATTGGCAACGTTATGGTTGGTTCGGCGGTTTCTTTCGGTCGGTCCGTCATTGGGCCTATCGGCGAGCGAGCCATGGATGGATGCGGGATCTAGCTCCCCATATTCAAGGACACGCGGAGAGCATTCCCCATACTCTGGCCCGGTACGAAGTCGTGCTCAACTTCAGCCATGTTTGGGCGGATGGCTTGCCTGGTTCGCGGTTGATTCCACACGTTCGGCTGCGCGATTTTGAAGGACCGATGTGCCGGGCCTGTTTCATCACGGGCTATACCGAGGAGTTGGCTGAGTTCTATGAGCTAGGGAAGGAAGTAGAAACATACCGGACGATTCCCGAGCTGATCGAAAAGACTCGCTACTACCTCACCCACCCCGCGGACGCCGAGCGGTTGCGCCAAGCGGGATATGAACGGGCCAGGCGCGATCATACTTGGGAGCGCCGCTTCCAACAATTATTCAAGGCGATCGGGTTGCAGGATCAGCCGCTTTCCGTGGCCATGAGTCAGGAGAGTGGAACCGCTTGAATCAGCTATTACCCATCAGCGCCGTGATCGCCACGCGAAATCGCGAGCAGGTCCTGGCGCGCACGCTGAACAGCCTGGCGGAGCAATCCCACCAACCTCATGAAATCCTTTTGGTCGATGCCTCCTCCCATGATGCTACGCAGCAAGTTGGTGAGGAAGCTCGGTCCAAGCTGGCAGGTTCGCTTCAGTGGATCAGGGCGGAAGTAGCAGGGGCGGCCACCCAAAGGAATCAGGGCGTCCAACAGGCAACCCAGAACACCATTCTGTTCTGCGACGATGATATTATCTTCGAACCGCGCTGCATCGAGAGGCTGTGGACGGCCTTGCAAAGTGATCCGCGCATCGGCGGCGTGAACGCGATGATCACGAATCAACGCTACCTGCCGCCAGGCTGGATCAGCCGCTCCGTCTTTCGCATACTCCACGGTCAAACGCTGCCTAGTTATGCGGGTAAATGCCTGTATGGCGCGATGAATCTGCTTCCCGAAGACCGAGAGGACCTTCCCGAAATCATGCCCATGGAATGGCTGAACACCACTTGCACGCTCTATCGGCGGGAAGCATTGCCCGATCCGGTGTTCCCCCCTCTTTTCCAGGGAGCTTCCATATTGGAAGATGCGACCCTCTCCTGCACCGTTCGTCAACGATGGCGCTTGGTCAATGCCCGAACGGCACGCATCTATCACGATAGTCAGATGGGGGAGCACAAACGCGATCCCGCCGTCTTGGCGGAGATGGAGTTGGTCAATCGTGCCTATTTGATGACGGAAGTCCTCGGCCATCGCCGTCAAGTGGACTATGCACGTCTGCTTTTCGCTCAAGCCTTTACTGTTGCCAGCACCTTGCAATCCGCTCGCGGCTGGAAGGAGTTGCCGGCCGTGGTTCGCGGCAAATGGCGCGCGTGGCGGAAAATTCGCTCCGCTCATCGCGGCGGTCTGCCCACGCGATCGGCTTCTCGAACCGCGGTTTCGCTTTCCTCATGAGATCGTCAACGTGCCCCAAGCGATTTTAGGCATCTCGGCATACTATCACGACTCCGCGGCGGCACTCGTCGTCGATGGCGAGATCGTGGCCGCCGCCCAGGAAGAGCGCTTCACCCGCAAAAAGCACGATCATCGCTTCCCAATTCACGCCGTGAACTTCTGTTTGCAAGCCGCGGGGATCAAGGCCAGCGAATTAACCTATGTCGGCTTCTATGATCGACCCCGTACCAAGTTTGCTCGCTTGATCGAGACCTACGCGGCCTTCGCACCATTTGGTTTGAAGTCCTATCTGCAAGCCGTGCCCCTATGGTTGCGGAAAAAGCTACACCTCACGGAAGATATCGCGGCGGCCCTCAATCACCAATATCGTGGCGCCACGGTCTATTGCGACCATCATGAGTCGCACGCCGCCAGCGCGTTCTTCCCATCGCCCTTTGAGGAAGCCGCCATCCTCACCCTCGACGGCGTGGGCGAATGGTCCACGGCGACGATGGGCATCGGCCGGCATAACCGCGTCACACTAACCCATGAACTGCGCTTCCCCCATTCCCTCGGACTACTTTACAGTGCGTTTACGTACTACACAGGTTTCAAGGTCAATTCGGGGGAGTACAAGGTCATGGGGTTGGCCCCCTATGGTGAGCCGCGCTTCAAGGATCTCATATTAACTCGGCTCATGGACCTGAAAGAAGATGGCTCGTTTCAGCTCGACATGTCCTACTTCAATTATTGCCAGGGAACGACGATGACCAACACCAAGTTTCATCGTCTCTTTGGTGGTCCGCCGCGCAAGCCGGAGACCTTGTTGACGCAACGGGAAATGGACTTGGCGTCGTCGGTGCAAGCCGCTTGCGAGGAAATCATGCTGCGCTGCGCCAGGCACTTGCATCGCCTGACCGGCATGAAGCATTTGGTTCTGGCCGGCGGCGTTGCCCTCAACTGTGTTGGCAATGGCCGCATTCTGCGCGAAGGCCCGTTCGAAAATGTCTGGATTCAGCCCGCTTCGGGCGACGCAGGTGGGGCTCTTGGCGTTGCCTTGATCATTTGGCACCATCTCTTGGGAGAAAAACGCCCGGTCACCGGGTGCGATCGCCAGCACGGCTCACTTTTGGGGCCAGCGTTTTCCGAGCAGGACATCCGCGCCTTTCTCGACCAGACCGGAGCCAAATATCAAGTCTTCGCCGACGTGTCGGAACTGGATCGAAAAATTGCCGAGTGGTTGTCCCAGGAAAAGGTGATTGGCCTGTTCCAGGGGCGGATGGAGTTTGGTCCGCGCGCCTTGGGGGCCCGATCCATTCTCGGCGACGCCCGCTCGGATCAAATGCAAAACGTCATGAACTTGAAAATCAAGTTTCGCGAATCCTTCCGACCCTTTGCCCCAATCGTGCTGCGGGAATACGCCAGCGATTTTTTCGATTTCCCGGCTCATGCCGAAAGTCCTTATATGCTGCTGACGGCGCCGGTCAGCGAACGTCATCGGCAGGCAGGCAGCCAAGATCAAATGAAGGGACGCTGGGGCCTGGAACAACTTTATGTGCGTCGATCCGATATCCCCGCCGTCACCCACGTCGATTATTCCGCCCGATTGCAAACGGTGGATGCAGAGCGTTTTCCCCGTTTGCATGGCATTCTCAAGGCATTTCACGAGAAAACTGGTTGTCCCGTGGCGATCAACACGAGCTTCAACATTCGCGGTGAACCCATTGTCGGCACTCCCGCGGATGCCTTTCGCTGTTTCATGGGCACCCACATCGACGTATTGATTCTGGAAAATATTGCCTTACTCAAGGAAGATCAGCCTCAGGCGAACTTTGATGCCAAGGCCTATCGTGAGCGGTTTCAGTTGGATTAATCGACCGCCCAAGAAGCGGCTCATGCGGCTATTTTCGACGAGGTTCTCTCACTCGCCATGATGACCATTCTGCTTCATCTGATTTATTGGTTCACGCTCTTCCCCACGCGCGCCCTGGCATGGTTGATGCGGCGTGATCCGTTAATGCTGCGGCGCCATCCAAGTCGAAGCAGCTTTTGGATTCCGCTCGCACCCGTGGAGGAAGTGCAACATTACTTCCAACAGGAATCGCCTCAAGAATCGATCCACCGTGCGGGGCGGCCTCAGCCCGTGGCGGACTGGGTCGTGCGCATCTTGATCGGCATGAGTGGATGGTTCTCAACAATCAAGCCAAGATCCGCACCCGCCGGCAAAGCACAAACCACCGATGACATACCCGACGAAATCTACACCTTGTGGTGATCGACCATGAGCGTGGTGGATGTTAAACCTTATATTCGTCATCATCCGTTGATTGGCTACGAATACGTGCCCAACTATGAGGCGATCCTGCCTCAACCCGGAGGTGGACAATACACGCTTCGCATTAACGCGGCCGGTCTCCGCTCCAATCGATCATATGCCCTGGAAAAGCCAGCGGGCGTCAAACGCTTGTTGGTGTTAGGCGATTCCTATGCCGCGGGACAGTACGTTAGCAACGAACAGCGCTTTTCGGAGTTATTGGAAAAACGCTGCCCATCCCTGGAGGTCATCAATTTGGGCTTAGAGGGTACGGGGACCGACCAGCAGTTGCTTATCTATCAGGAAATCGGCCAACGATACGAACACGACGCGGTCCTACTGATGCCATTTCTGCAAAACATTCGCCGGAATGTCGTGGACGCGCGGGCTGCCATCGACCCCAGCACAGGGCAATCCGTCTTCATTCCCAAGCCGCGCTTCGAATTGATCGATGGTCGGCTCGAACTTCGCAATGTTCCCGTGCCGGATCAACGCTTGCCAGCGAGGGAAGGGATAGGCGCCGATGAGGCCATGGTGCGCGGGCGAGCCTGGAAGAACCTCCTCGCCAAGTGGCCCGGCATGGGGATGATCAAGCGTTTCGTCTCGAAAATCAAGCCCTGGGAACCCTTTCCAGAGTATGCGCGTGCAGATCATCCCGCATGGCAACTGATGCGCGCCATTATTCTGCGCTTGCATGAGCGGGTGCAGCCGCGTCCGCTCCTCATCGCTCCGGTCTTTTACGTGTCCTACCTTCGGCAGCGAATGGCACGCAACTATTGGCAGCGCTTTTCCGAGTTGCAGACAGAGTGCCCGCGACTTCGACTGATCGACTTGTTGCCGAAATTGGCGTCGATGGGTCAGGAAGCGGAACGTGCTTTTTTCGAGCCGCATGACTGCCATTACTCCCCGGTTGGCCACTTGTTGTTGGCTGACGTCGTACAAATCGAAATTAAGCAACTCGGCTTGATCGAGTAGCCCTAGAGTGGATCGCATGTCCGCCGTTGCCGCAAGCCTGGTGATTCCAACGAAAAACCGCTGGGAAGATTTGCATCGAGCATTGCAGTCGTGCCAGAAGCAAACCGTCCCGCTCGACCTAATCGTGCTGGATGATGGATCGACCGATGGCACTCCGGAGAAAGTGGCCGCTGCATTTCCTCACGTTCGACTGGTTCGCAGCGACGGTGCCTCGCGCGGTCCCACCGTGCGGCGCAATCAAGGCGTTGAACTGGCCCAGGCCGAGATCGTTTTCTCCCTGGACGATGATGCGGAGTTCGTTTCGCCCCGAACCGTGGAACAGACCTTGGCGGAATTCGATGAACCGCGGGTGGGGATCGTGGGCATTCCCTACATCGACGTTCGTAAGGACCAGGTCGTCCGGCAAAAAAGCCCCGACCCATCTCGAGTCATGGTGGCCGAGACCTTTGTGGGCGCGGCTTACGCCGTTCGCCGTGCTCCCTGCCTGGCCTTGGGGGGTTATCGCGAACAGTGGTTCCAATACGGCGAGGAAGGGGACTTGAGCATTCGCATGCTTGCTCGAGGCTGGGTCGTTCGCCTGGGTAGCGCGGACCCCGTTCATCATCATGAATCGCCGCGCCGCCACGTCGGCAGAATGCTCGCGCTGTATCGCCGCAACGACATCCTCTTTGCCTGGCACAATGTGCCGTGGCCGAGGTTTCCCATTCATTGTCTGGGAACGACGCTCAAGGGTTTATGGTTTGGCCTTCGTTCCGGGGGCTTTTGGAGCTCTCTGAAAGGAGTCGGCTGGGGATACGGCGCCATGTTGCGGCATGGGGCGGATCGCCAGCCGGTGCCTATGTCCGTCTATCGCCTGAGCCGTAAACTGCGCAAGCAGGGGCCGTTGCCCCTTGAAGACATTCTCCCCGATCTTCCTTCCATCGCTGAAGGATAAGTTAACGAAGGGATGATCAAATTGACCGCGGCCAACGCCGAAAATGAATCTCGGACTATGACGAAGACCGGAAACACGATTGTCTTCCTGGCGCCGACGATTTCACGCCAAGGCGGCGGCCTGGCGGACCCCGTGAGACGGACAGCCCAAGTCTTGGCAGCGAATGGCCACTGGTCGATCCAGGTGATCAGCGTCGAGGATCGATTCTCTCGAGAAGACGTGGCCCGTTGGCAGCCGCTTCAACTGGACCTGCTGCGGCCATGGCCGCCGCGTTCATTTGCCTATTCCCCCAAATGGCGGAGACGACTGAATCAAGCGGCGGGGGACGTGCTGCACGTCCATGGTCTATGGACTTATCTCTCGGTCATCGGTTCAAGCTGGGCCAGGCAGCATGGTAAACCCTATGTCGTTTCCGTGCATGGCATGCTGAACGAACACGCCTTGCGGCGCTCCGCATGGAAGAAACGGCTCTTCGCGGGGCTCTTCCAACGCGGCATCCTTCGCCGCGCGGCATGTCTGCATGCACTTACCTCTTTTGAAGCGGATGCCATACGGGCTTATGGCATCATGTCGCCCATTTGCGTCATTCCCAACGGCGTGGATTTGCCGGAAGCTGCCGTCATGCCCGCCGAATTGCCTCCATGGTCGGATCGCAATCCCGAAGGCCGCGCGGTACTGCTCTACCTTAGCCGACTCCATCCCATCAAGGGAGTCGTCGAATTGATCGTGGGATGGCATCAACTTAAGCGGCGGCGACCTGAATTAACTGGCCGGTGGTTGCTGGCCCTGGCCGGATTTGATGAATTCAACCATCGGTATGAGCTGGAACAATTGGTCAAGAAGTTTCAATTGCAAGAGGACATCCTCTTTCATGGGCCGATCTTCGGCATGGCGAAACAGGCGGCTTTAACGTCAGCTTCCGCCTATGTGCTGCCCTCTTTGAGCGAGGGAATGCCCATCGCCATCTTGGAAGCATGGTCGCATGGACTGGCGGTTTTATGCACCACGACGTGCCACCTGCCCGAAGGGGCGGTCCATGGGGCCGCCATCGAAGTGGAACCAAAACCCGGACCGCTTTCAGAGGGGCTCGAAAAGCTCATGATGCTCACCCAACAGGAACGCGAGGCCATGGGGCAACGCGGCAGAAGACTTGTCGAGCAAAGATTCCTGTGGAAACATGTGGCCGAGCGGTGGGATTCCGTTTATCGTTGGATCATGGGGCGTGGTGACCGACCCGAATGCGTTCAGCTCTGATGGTTCCTCATTTTCATGTCGAGTGCTGAGTCTCTCCCTATGCATCAAATGCAAGAAGAATATCCAATCAACCCCATTTTGGGGGTCGTAGGCAGCCTGGCCGGCATGGGGGTCGCCGTTTACTTGCTCCCCAACAATTTCGAATATTTCCACCGTTTGATGGCGCCGTCATGGGCGATGGCCATCGGCTTGATGGTGGCTCCCCTCTGGTCCGCCGTGCGTTCGCCTGCGTCGGTCTTTCGAGCCGAAAACATCATGTCCGCTGGGCTGGTTTATTGGCTTTTCACCGAAACGATGCAAGGCGTTGAGCCGATCGACACTCCCACGAGGGAAGCGTTTCGCCTGTCCTTCATTTATACCGGCCTGTTCGCTGCGAGCTTCTGGGCCGCCAGCATGATCCGACCGATGAAAATGATTCGGCTCATTCACACGGCGGCAAAGCATCACATCAACCCAGGACCGATTATGTTTACGTTGGTGGTGTGCTTCTTTCTCGGCATGTTCGATTACGCGCATGCATGTGATTTTAGCATTCAAATGATGCTCAACGAATTGACCCAACCGCGTTTCAGGGCTGTGTGGAGTCGTGGACAGTTCGGCGATTGGACAGCCTTTCGCCAGCATTTGATCTACTTTGGCCATTTGCTTCCAACCCTGGCCATGATCTTGGTCCGAGAAAAAGGGTGGAGCGACGTTAATAGCATCGTGGGATTAGTCCTCTCCCTCATCTTTCTCACGTTTCTCGCTTCATCGGGAACGCGAAATGAAGTTGGCACTGTCCTGGGAGCGGCGATTGCCTATTGGGTGCTCGGTCGCCCAAGGATTAATTACCTGACGCTGATTCAGGCGGCTGTGATCTTTCTCGGTCTGCTTATGTTCATGCAGCTCATGCTGGAATTCAGAAGATTCGGCGTGCGCTACATGGAATTTAAAGAAACGGCCACATATGAGTACATTCATGTGGATCACAACCTTACGCGCTTGGCTCAAGTGATCGACATTATTCCCGCGGATCATCCGCATGTGGAATGGGGGCCTGTCAAATTCGCTTTGTTCAAGCCGATTCCCCGCGTCTTTTGGCCGGAAAAACCGACGGACCCTGGATTCAATTTACCCCTCTATTTGGGGGTTAAATACACCAACTTCACCATGTCCATCGTCGGCGAAAGCTACATGATGTTTGGCTGGATCAGCGTCTGCGGCATGGGGATTTTCTATGGATTGTTGGCACGCTACTGGTCGCAACTCCTGACGCCTGAGCGCACCAATTGCCAGATCGTCATCTACAGCTTGGGCTTGTTTGCCTTATTCACCGGACTCAGAACGATGGATGCCCTAGTGATCAAAAGCTACGCCGTGATGGCTTGGCTCGGTCTTTATTGGGTGTTTCTGCATCGGCCCAAGAGAGTTCTGTGAACTCCATGCTGCCTCGCGTCGTCGTGGTCACGAATTACCCATCTCCCTATCAGGTGGAGCTTTTCGATGCCTTGTCTCAATCGGGGCAGGTCGATTTGCAAGTTTGTTACACCCATTTGTGCTTGCATGATCGCTATTGGAAGCAATCCCCGCTTCAACATGCCTCGCACATCGTCAACGACGCCAACTTGGATGTCGCCTTCCAGAAACTAAAGCAATGCGACTTGGCGGTGTTCACCCACTATCGTCCATCCTGGGTCGCTGATGCCCTTCGGCAAAGACATCGTGCCGGCCAGGCTTGGTGTTTCTGGGGCGAACGGCCAGGGGCGAGCGGTTGGGGTTGGCTCGGTCGATGGCGGCGGAAGTGGCATCTGAACGCGCTGCATTGTAGTCGACGGCCTATCTGGGGAATTGGTGAATGGGCGGTCGATGCCTGGCAAGCTGAATTTGGAACCGAGAGGCCCTATTTCAATGTCCCCTACTTTTCCAACCTGGATCGTTTTACCGCGGCATCGCCCGCGCGGGAGCCACGCAAGGTCAAAAGGCTTCTTTATTCCGGCTCCCTGATCCCGCGCAAGGGAGTGGATTTGCTCGCGGCAGCATGTGTTCGATTATTGCCGCGGTATCCGGAGTTGGCGATCGATTGGGTTGGAACGGGATCGTGTGAACCTGCGCTGAAGAAACAGTTGGCTGCGTTTTCGAACCGTGTCCACTTTCACGGTTTCCAACAGTGGGATGACTTGCCGCGCTTTTACGCCCAGGCTGACGTGCTTTGTGCTCCCTCCCGCTACGATGGTTGGGCCATGGTGGTGCCCGAAGGCCTGGCTGCGGGCTTGCCCGTGATAGCGACGGATCGCATGGGTGCCGCGATCGATCTCATTGAGTCAGGCCAGAATGGCTGGATCGTCCAGGCGGGATCGGCACGAGCCATGGAAGAAGGTTTACAGGCAGCGATCAACGTCGATTCTGAAACGTATGCCGCCATGAGCAGCCGAGCGCGAGACATTGCGAACACTCATTCCTTGATGACGGGCGTTGAGCGTTGGTTGGCGGCGATGCATGCCAGTTTGAAAGCGAACGCATAATTCCACATGGATCCAACCTGATCCCCAAATTCCAATCGAGGACCATTCAGGTCATGATTGTCCTAGGCGTACATGACGGACACGATGCAGGGGCGGCCCTGTTTCAAGATGGCAAGGTGATTCTTTGCAGTTCCGAGGAACGGCGGCGTAATGTGAAAAATTACGCCGGCGTGCCCGAGCAATCCCTCAAAGCACTGTTCGATCGCTCCGGGTTGTCCCCCAAGGACGTGGATTTGGTGGCCCTGAGCGGGCTTATTCGAACCACCGTCCCCTCTCGTGAATACAAGCCCATTCATTCGGTCTTGCAACTTTTGTGGTGGATCGGTCGCACGGAAACCGCCACGCATTGGGGCCGGTGGCTGTTGCAGAAATGGCGCAAGCGGAAGGAGTTGATGGCCTGTCTGGCGGACATGGGCATGGGCGATAAACCGGTCATCCCGTTCGATCATCATCTCTGTCACGCGGCCACGGCTTATTATCATCGGCCCTGGACGGAGTCCGCCACGGTGCTGACCCTCGATGGAGCTGGGGATGGCTTGTGTGCCACCGTCTGCGTGGGGGAAGGGGATCAAATGCGGGTTATTTCGCAAACCCCTAAATTCCACAGCATCGCGGCGTGGATGTACTCGGCCATCACCGCACATCTTGGCCTTAAACCCTATGAGCATGAGTACAAGGTCATGGGCATGGCCCCTTACGGCCAGCCGGAGTATTGCGCCGACGTGCTGCGCCGGGCCTTTCGCGTGGATGGCTTGCACTTTCGCAACCGCACGAACCGGGTTGGCGGCAGCATGCAGCGGTATTTCTTCCACCGCCTCTACAACCAGCGTTTCGACAACGTGGCCGCTGCTTGTCAGTTGGTGTTTGAGGAACTGGTGATGCAATGGGTGAAAAACGCCATTCAAGCCACAGGCATTCGCCGCGTCTGTGCTGCGGGCGGCGCCTTTCTCAACGTCAAGGCGAATAAGCTGATCCGCGAGTTGCCCGAGGTCGATGCTTTATATGTCTACCCGGCGAGCGACGACGGCGGCACGCCTCTCGGGGCCGCACTCAACGGCTACGTTCACCTTTGCCACGAGCGGAAACAATCCATCACCTGGGAGCTTCCGCGCGACATGTATCTCGGCCTCGAATTCAAAGATGCGGAATTGGAGAAGGCCGCCAAGGAATCGAGTTTGCCCTATCGCCGCATGCAGCACCCTGCTCAGGAATCGGCTAAGCTGCTCGCGGAGGGTCGGATCATCGGTCGATTCAACGGACGTGAGGAAATGGGGCCGCGCGCCTTGGGCAATCGCAGCATCTTGGCCGATCCTCGAGACCTGCGCGTCATCAGAAAGCTCAATTTTGCGATCAAACAGCGTGATTTTTGGATGCCGTTTGCCGCGTCCGTATTGGAGGAGGATGCGTCGAAATACATTCGGGGGTTGACGCCGTGGCCCTTTTGGATGATCGAAGCGTTCGACACCACGCCCGAAGGCGCGGATCGACTAATCGCGGGGGTGCATCCGTTTGATTTGACTATCCGGCCTCAGGTCGTCAACGAACTGAACCCCAGTTATCGCGACTTGCTGCGTTCCTTTCGAGATCGAACCGGTGTGGGCGGCCTATTGAATACGAGCTTCAACCTGCATGGCTTCCCCATTGTCGGCACGCCGGAAATCGCCGTGGACACGCTTAAGCGGAGCGACTTGGACGCGCTCACATTGGGTGAATGGCTGATTGAGAAGGCTCCCAATGCCAACGGTTCGACTTAGTTGCAACCGACGTGAAAACAGCAAGCCCACCTATTAAAGGTGGGCTTTTTTGTTGCACCTTGCTTGAGCCGCCAGGCTATTTGGCCGCGACGTCATAACAGCGAATTCTCTCTTGATCCCGAAGATAGAGTCGTCCATGGGCAATCACGGGATAGGTCCAGGTCGGACGTTTGGAACGGTCGCCGAGTTTAAATCGGCTGATCTCCTCATACTTTTCGGGAGTGGCTTTGACTAAACCCATGATGCCGTTTTCACTGAGCACGTAAAGATCGCCATCGGCATAGGTCACGGAACCTTTCCCCACGCTGCGGTCGCGCCATTTGACGGTGCCGGTCATGAAATCGAGACAGGTGAGGATGCCCGAATCAAAGCCATACAAATGGCCGTTGACCAAGACCACTCCCCCATGGTGGTTCTTCATGTGTTTGTTGAAATACACTTCCTTGCCCACGCCATCGGGGCCAACTTGAATCAAGGCGCACCCCGTTCCATAGTCCGAAGTGAAAAAGACATGTCCATCATGATGAATGGGCGTGGTAATGTTAGCGGTGCGATTGCCCACCTGGTTGTAGCGCCACATGAACTTGCCATCCTTGGGGTCGAAAGCGAAGGCTCCCACGGAGGTGAAAGTGGCCATCTGGCGCCGTGAACCGACGGTGTAGGCAATGATCGAAGCGTAGCCGGCTTGGTCGTTCTTCTGATCGGGATCTTGGCACGTCCAGGCCGTCTGTCCGGTCCGTTTATTGAGTGCGGCGACCGTGGCCTTCTTGCCGCCGGGCGTGACGATGAGCAATTCACCCTCCACGAGCGGTGATTCACTGATGCCCCATTGGATGTTCTGGCCTTCGAATTCCTTGAGGATGTTGAGGCGCCAGACTTCCTGTCCGGATTCGAGTTTCAAGCAGCACAAATCACCGCTGGCTCCCAATGCGTAAACATGTTCACCATCGATTTGAGGAGTCGCCCTGGGGCCGTCACCGAAACTGTTCTTGTATTCAGGGCCATTTTTCACCGTCCACAGGCGTTGGCCATCCTTGAGGGAATAGCAGATCACCCATTCGCTGCCTTCGCTCATGCCCATCGTGACCATTCGGTCGCCTACGATCGCCACGTTTGAAAAACCTAGGCCGGCATCCTTGATTTCCCAAATGAGGGATGGGCCATCCGCGGGCCATTGATGCAATAAGTTGGTCTCGCTGGATCGGCCATCACGATCAGGGCCGCGAAAACCTGGCCAATCATGCGCCAGGCCGGGCAGCGATAGCAGCATGATGAGCAGCAAGCTCAAGCACCAGCCACGATTGATTGAACGCATCGGTGATACTCCGAATGTGTCTAGAGGAATGGTCCCAAAGGCTTGTAATGATCTGGATCATGGAATACAGTGATTTTACAATTTCCCGCTTTCAAAGGTTGGGAAATCCAAGTCGAAATAGCGCCCCGACAAGGCGGCCTGCCCTTTCCGTGCGAGGAGTGTCCAAGACCGACCATGAGTAGTTGACTAATGTCAGGAGGAGATAGGCATGTGTACGCTTGGAATCCAGGGTAAACGATCATGGCTCGCTCTTTGCGCGACCTTCGGTTGTACGGTGATGCTCGCCGCGCAAGATTGGCCGCGGTGGCGGGGCGTGAATGGACAAGGGATCAGCCCTGAAACAGGCCTGTTGAAAAAATGGCCTAGCGACGGCCCGCCGTTGCTTTGGCGCGTTGATCATCTGGGTATGGGATACAGCACGCCCACCATCGCCGGCGGCAAGATCTTTGGCATGAGCTATGATGGCCAAGATGAGATCGTCTGGGCGTTGGCTGAAAAAGATGGGAAAAAGTTGTGGTCGATCAAAATCGCCGCCGCCAACAAACGCATTGGATACAACGAAGGCTCCAGGAGTTCACCAACCGTTGATGAAAACCGGCTTTATGTCCTGGGAACGAGCGGCGATTTGGTCTGCCTCGAAACGGCATCGGGCAACGTGGTTTGGCAGAAGAACCTGCAAAAAGACTTCGGCGGCCGCATGATGTCCGGCTGGGGGTACAGCGAGTCCGTTTTGATCGATGGCGAGAAGGTAATCTGCACGCCAGGGGGAGACGCGGCGGCGCTGGCGGCCCTCAACAAAAAGAATGGGGCGACGATTTGGAAATCGTCCATCAGCAACGCCGGCGGGGCTGGTTATGCTTCTCCTGTCGTGGCGGAAGTCGGCGGCGTGCGCATGTACATCACCTGGCTTGGAAAAGCCGTGGTCGGCGTCAACGCCAAGGACGGCAAGTTCTTGTGGCGCTATGAAAACCCCGCCGGTCGAACCGCCAACATCCCCACGGCGATCGTCAAGGACGATTATGTCTTTTGCTCCAGCGGGTATAGTCCAGGCGGCAGCGGGTTGATTCAACTCATCCCCGCCAATGGCGGCATCCAAGCCAAGGAAATCTATTATCTTGAACCGAACACTTTTCGCAATCATCACGGCGGCGTCATCCTCGTGGGAGACCACGTTTATGGCGGACACGGGCAAAACAAGGGCATTCATTCTTGCATCGAGTTCAAGACCGGCAAGATCGTTTGGCAAGAAAACACTCGAGACATTAACAACAAGGGTTCGGCCGCATATCTCTACGCCGATGGCCATTTTTACGTCCGACATCAAGACGGCACGATGATGTTGCTGAAGGCCAATCCTGAAAAGTATGACGAGGTGAGCCGATTCAAATTGCCCTATGACAGCGGCAAACCCAGTTGGCCTCACCCCGTGATTGCAAAAGGCCGGCTGTATATTCGGGAGCAGGATGTGCTTTTATGCTTCGATGTCAAGGACGCCAGTTCGGAATAGAACCGCTGGTCTGTTCGGAATTAGGAAACCAGAAAACCCTTCGACGAGCATCGAAGGGTTTTGTCATTCATCTGGCGAAAGCGTTAATCGATGCGGCGATAGGCAAGTCGAGCCGTGAGGTGAAATGAAGTAATTTCGTTCGATGCGCATGCCGCCCATGTTCGGCACGTACAAGCCTGGCTCCAGAGTCACCACGTCCCCTGGCATGAGAACCTCGCTGCTTTGCGGCACGAGAAAGGGCGGTTCGGGGTGGCTAAGGCCAATTCCATGACCCGCATGATGGGGGAAAAAAGTTTCAAGGCCATGATGCCGAAAGACATCGCGGACGGTTTGGTCGACGTCCCGACACGGGGTTCCGGGTTTGAGTCGCTTTTCACCTTCCGCCAAAGCTGCAAGGCACAGATTATAGAGGCGTTTTTGCTCGGGTGACGGTGAAGCTCCCACCAGCCAGCTATTGGCAAAATCAGCGCGATAATTCCAAAGGACCACGGAAAAGTCCAGGATAACCCAGTCTCCAGTTTGAACGATTCGATGCGTGGGTGGGCCGCCGCCTTGCAAGGTGCGTTCACCACTCGCGAAATCACCATAAATCAAGACAGGCTCGCCAACCGCGTTCTGGGCAAGGCTCGTTACGTGTTGAAAGAGCTGCATTTCGGACATGCCCGGCTGTAAAAAGGAAAGGGCTGAATCCATGGCATGAGCTGCGGCGTCCGCCGACTTTTGCAGGATTGCGACCTCGTCAGCATCCTTGGTTCGCCTCAGGGATCGAACGGCTTTGTCGATGAAATGCGGCGTGATCGTGGCGCCCTGTCGCTGCCATTCATGGAGCAAGGCTGCGGGATGAGCAAACCCTTCCAGACCAACGTTAAGTCGTTGCTGCGGTCGTAGTTCACGCAAAAAGGCGACTGCCTCGCGGATCAAGGCCTGGTGGCGCGGGCCAGGCGAAGTCAAACCATCATACCAGGCATAGCGGATCAATTGATCCACGTGGGTGGCATCTAAGTGGGGATCGAGCAAATGATCGGCCATCAGGACGCATTGATCAGGCGTCATCACAAGCAAAGCTTGGGCGTCATTGGCTCGAAACGTGAATGGCGAGATGTACAGGTTAGCGAAATAAGTGAGATGCTTCGCGTCCTGAATCAGCACCAGGTCAAGTTGGGGAAGGAGGTGTTGCCACAATCGCTTGCGTCGTTCGGCACAACCATGGGGACTGAGCATGGGTTGATCCTTCGGGTCGACTTGCTCTGTTTGAGCATGAAGGATACCATGCACGCACTCCATGTATCGAACAAAATCGCTTCGGTCCACAGCAGCGGCATGGATGCTTCTGGAGGTCAGGATGACTCGGCTCCAACAAGCCAACCCTATTCAAAGGCCATCGGGCACAAACCTGCATGGTTCGCCTCCCACGGACCGTGCCGAACGAATTGATGCTTGGCAAGCAGGCGCGATCCTCGTCGTGTTTATCACGCTGTATATTTTCGCGGGTCTGGGGCAAGGCGACCTCTACCGCAATGAAACGTTAAGGGCCTATATTGCTTCCGAAATGCTGCAGTCGGGCAACTGGATCGTTCCGCATCTCTATGGCCAACCGATTTTGACGAAGCCTCCAGGACAATACTGGATGATTGCGGGCTTGAGTTTGCCATTGGGGCAAGTCACGGAGTGGTCAGCCCGCTTACCCTCGGCCCTCGCAGCGGCGGCTTTCATCGCGGCCCTCTTCCTGTCGCTCAGATCGATGCTTGGCCTTGGGGGGGCGTTGTTGGCGGCGATGATCATGCCCGCTTCATGGTTGTGGCTGGAGAAAGCGGCGTCCGCGGAAATGGACATGTTATTGACGGCTTGGGTCGGCTTGGCTTGGCTGGCCTTCATCCAAGCGGTTACTGTGTATGAAAACCATTTCGCATCGCACCCCGCCAGAGGTTGGCTGCCCAGACATGCGAAGGGGGATGCCTGGTGGGTGCTGGCCCTCGTTTGTGTCGGATGCGGCATGTTGACGAAGTGGACTGCGTGCATTTACTTCTATGCTGGCGTGATCCCTTTTTTAGCATGGCGGAGGCAAACGAGGTTATTCTTGTCAGTCGGTCATGGGATCGGAGCAGGGTTGGCCATGAGCCTGTTCGTCTGTTGGTTCCTGGCCGTGCTGCAGCAAGTGGGTTGGGATGCCTTTTGGCTTTCTTTGAAAGCGGAAGCGCTGCCGAGAGTGTTGGCCGCCGAGCATCGGGGAGGCGTGTGGCTGGAGACATTTCTCCATCCGTTCAAGGTGATCATCGTTGTACTTCCGTGGTCGCTGATCGGCTGCTTGGCGCTGCATCCTTATTACTGGCGGCATGACCATGCAACTCTGCGCCGCTGGGTGCAGGCGCTCCTATGTTGGTTTGGTGGCAATCTGCTGCTGTTCACGCTGCTGCCCGAGCATGCGATGCGGCACAGCTTTCCATTCACCTCATCCTTGTCGGTTCTCGCAGCCTTCGTGCTTTGGGAAGCGCGACATCGGTCATGGTCAAATCCTTCGACGCTGGTGAGGCCAAGTTCGCTGAAACGATTTCGATCGTTGTTGTCATCGTCTTGGGTCCAACGCCAACTCGTTTGGGGAACGATCCTGCTGTTTGTCATGATCAAAATGGTCCAACTTTACATTGTGACGCCGAAGCGCGACCGTCTTCGACGACCTTCCGAAAAGGCGCATCTTCTCGCGGAGCAGATTCCATCGCAGCACGTGCTCTTCATCAAGCACGTCAAGGACGAGGGGATCATGTTCTATCTCCGCCATCCAGTGCGGCGGGTCAAGAATTGGTCCGAATTGCCCTCCCAGGGACCGGTTTATCTACTCCTGACCGAAGCGGAGTATCAGGCGTTTCAGCGACAGCCCATCCGCGCCATTCGCTCGGTTTCACCCCACAAGGACACGCAAAACGATATGATGATGCTCATCGTCTTATCGTGAATTCACGCGGAATCGTGGGTGTCATCGCCATGCCATCGGAGGTCGGTCCCTTGTTCGCCGGGTTGGAAAGCGACAAGGTCTATACTGTTGGCGAATTGACGCTGCAAATCAAGAGACTGCTGGAGGGGCGGTTCACCGAATTGATGGTGCAAGGTGAGATTTCGGGCTGGCGTCCCGCTTCCTCTGGTCATGTCTATTTCAATCTCAAGGATGCCGAGGCGATCCTGCCTTGTGTGTTGTGGCGTAGCGCCGCCCTGAAAATCAAATTCGACGTGAACGATGGTTTGGAAGTGATCCTCAAGGGCGATCTGTCGCTCTATCCTCCCCAAGGCCGATATCAATTGGTCGTCAAGGACGTCCAGCCTCAAGGGCAAGGGGCGCTGGAGTTGGCCTTTCGGCAACTCAAGGAAAAGCTGGAGAAACGGGGCTGGTTCGACCCGGCATTGAAGAAACCTCTGCCACGTTTCCCCGCCAGAGTGGCCCTGGTCACCAGTCCGACGGGGGCGGCCATTCGCGACATGCTGCGGATCATTCCACGGCGCTGGCCGGCTGTGGAAATTTGGGTTTGTCCCGTGAAGGTTCAAGGGGAGGGGGCTTCCGACGAGATCAGTCGCATGATCGCCAGTCTCAATGCCATGGCGGATCGACCTGATGTGATGATTGTCGGTCGAGGGGGCGGCAGCCTGGAGGATTTGTGGTCCTTCAACGAGGAAGCGGTGGTTCGGGCCATTCATGAATCCGCCATTCCGATCATCAGCGCCGTGGGTCATGAAATCGACGTCACGCTGGCCGACCTGGCGGCGGATCGCCGGGCCGCGACGCCCAGCGAGGCAGCGGAGATAGTCGTTCCGGATCGGGTTGAGTTCGAGGCTTTTTTGCACCATCAGAGCCGCCGATTGGGGCAGATGTTGCGACAAAAGGTTGGCCATCTCCGGGAACGCCACGAAGCGCTCGTCAGGCGGCGCTGTTGGGCTCGGCCGCTGGAGATGCTCAACCTTTGGCGGCAAAGGTTGGATGAACAGCGGGATCGCTTGGGGCGCTCGATGAAATCAAGGTGGCAGGAATGGCAAGCGCACTTGCAAAAGGCCGTCATGCAATTGGAAGGTTTAAGCCCCTTGAAAACGCTGGAGCGGGGCTATAGCCTGACCTTTGACGAAAAAACGCATGCCTTGCTGCATGATGCTGCGCAAACGCATGTTGACGCGACCATCAAAATCCAACTCCATCGGGGTTCGCTTCTTGCCCGCGTGATCGACATCGAATGGCCATGAAAAAGCAAGCCACGCCTCCCACTTTTGAAGAAGCCTTGGCTGAATTGGACCAGGTCGTGCACGCGCTGGAAGAAGGACGGTTGACCCTCGAAGACTCGTTGGCGACCTACGAAAAGGGCATCAAGCTGATCCAGCAGTGCGAGCAGCAACTGCGGAAAGCGGAGAAACGCATTCTCCAATTAACGGGTCAAAACGACGAGGCAAAGCCTGTCCTGGAACCGTTCCCCGAAAAGTAACCATCCATCGAATGCGTCTGGCCGGAGTGCATTGACTTGAAAACGGCATGGCTTCCCCGTTGGAGCGAAATCGTCCAGCGCGTGGAAACGAGGCTTCGGGATTATCTGGTGGCCGCTCATGGTTTCCCCGATCGATTGCGGGAAGCTATCAGCTATTCACTATTGGCCCCGGCCAAGCGTTTGCGGCCTCTGCTCTGCCTGCTCGCCTGCGAGACCTGCGGGGGAACGATTGATCTAGCCATGCCGGTCGCTTGTGCCTTGGAAATGATCCACACCTATTCTCTCGTTCATGACGACTTGCCGGCGATGGATGACGACGATCTGCGCCGGGGCAGACCGACTTGCCATAAACAGTTTGATGAAGCGACGGCCATCCTGGTCGGCGATGCGCTGCTAACCATGGCGTTTCAAGTCGCGGCTCAGGATCTGCAACCTGCTGAATTAGTGCGTGACGTCGTCGTTGATTTGGCCCAAGCCGCCGGCGGCGCGGGCATGGTCGGCGGCCAATGGGCTGACTTGCATGGTGTCATTCCGGCGCACGATCCGTTGTCCGCTCTCGAATCGATCCACCGCTGCAAAACGGGGGCGATGTTTCGATCCAGTGCGTACTTAGGCGGACTTTGTGCGATCCATGATCGGCCTGATCATGAAAAAGAGCCTATACTATCAGCATTGACCCGTTACGCGGAAGCCTTCGGATTGGGGTTTCAGATTCAGGATGATTTGCTCGATGTCCAAGGCTCTGAGGAACTTATGGGAAAACGAATACACAAGGACGCCGAGCGCGGTAAACTAACCTATCCTGGATTGCTGGGGCAAGCCGCTGCTAAAAAGCGATTGGCTGAGGCGGTTAAGGAAGCCAAGCATGCACTCAGCCAATTAGGGGATTCTGCCATCCCGCTGGGGATGCTTGTGGATTGGATGGCGGAACGCGAAACATAAAACTTTCGGATTGTCCTTTCCTTCTTTCTACGGTTCACCAAGAGCCGTTTGATGGAAGAAATGAGAGGGGATTCCGGTTCATTGTTGGCACAAAGGATGTTGCATGAGCGATAAACTGCTAGCGCAGATTCACGCTCCGGCGGACTTGCATGGATTGACTGAAGTTCAGTTGGAACAATTGACTTCCGAGATTCGGGATGAGTTGATTCGGGTGCTGCGTTTGCGCCCCGCCCACTTCGCCAGCAATCTGGGAGTCGTTGAGCTTTGCCTGGCCTTGCACCTTACGTTTGATTTCACCCGCGATCGGCTCATTTGGGATACGGGCCATCAGATTTATCCGCACAAGCTGATCACGGGCCGATTCAAGCGTTTCGAGACGATTCGCACCAAGGGCGGGTTGATGGGCTATCCCAACCCCCAAGAAAGCCCCTTTGATCTCTTTATGACCGGGCACGCTTCGGCCAGCATCTCATGTGGATTGGGGCTGAAAGTCGGGGATGATCTGCAAGACGCATCGGATCGACATGCCGTGGTGGTCATCGGCGACGGCGCTTTGCCATCGGGCATCGCCTATGAAGCCCTTAACAACGCTGGTTACCTCGAGAAGAACCTGCTCGTCATCTTGAATGACAACAAAATGTCCATTTGTCCGCGGACGGGGGCGATTGCCCAGATGCTGGATCGCGCCCGCTTGACGGCCTTTTATCAAGATGCCAAGGGCACGATTCAGGACGTGTTGACGCACTTGCCCTACGTCGGGACGATGGCCTCTCATGCCTTGCAATCCATTCGCGATAGCCTCAAGGCTCTGCTCACCGGCGGCATGCTCTTCGAGGAGTTGGGATTCCGCTATTTCGGCCCCATCGATGGCCATTCGCTGCCGACGCTGCGGCGCATGCTGCGCGAACTGAAGGAGCTGAAAGGCCCGGTCCTCTTGCATGTGTTGACCAACAAGGGCCATGGCGTTCCGGAAGCCTCGGCGGATCCGGTCACCTTTCACACGCCGCCCGTTATCGAGGAAGTGGGCCCGGCCCGGACGATCATTTCACTGAAGAAAGGCGGCAAGCGCGCCTACACGGATGCCGTTAGCCAAGCTATTCTGCAGGCCATGGAAGAGGATCCGAAGGTGGTCACGATCACCGCGGCCATGTGTCAGGGGAACAAGCTGGAGAAAGTTCGCGACCGCTTCGAGGAACGCTTTTTCGACGTGGGCATTTGCGAAGCGCATGCCGTCGCCTTCGCGGCGGGGCTGGCCAAGGCGGGGATGAAACCCATCGTGGCCATCTACTCCACTTTCTTGCAGCGATCCTTCGATCATCTGTTCCAGGAAGTTTCCTTGCAAAATCTGCCCGTCGTCTTTTGCTTGGATCGGGCCGGCCTGGTCGGCGCGGATGGACCGACGCATCATGGCGTCTTCGACACCGTATATACCCGTCTCTTTCCCAACTTCACGGTCATGGCACCGGGCGATGAAGCCGACGTAAGGCCCATGCTGCAATTTGCCCTCCAACAAACTGGCCCTGTGGCGCTGCGCTATCCCAAAGCGGCATTGGAGTGCGTCGAGCGAGTCCATGCCCCCATTGAGCACAACACGGCGGAAATCTATGACTGGGGCACGGATGGGGCGCTGATCGCTTACGGGACCTTGTTCACAACCTGCGTACAGGTCGCGGAGCGGATGCGGCGCGAGACGGGCCTGGATCTATCCGTCATCAACGCACGTTTCGCCAAGCCATTGGATCGCGACACGATTCTTCGTGCTCTTCGTGAATTACCCTTCGTGCTGACTGTGGAAGAGGGCACCTTGGAAGGGGGCTTTGGCAGCGCCGTGCTCGAAGCCGCCAACGAGGCCAGGCTGTCGACCCACAACCTTTGGCGCGTCGGACTTCCCGATCGGTACATCATGCACGCGGAGCGCCACGAGCAATTGAGCGAAGTCGGTCTGGATCAAGAAGGACTGATGCGGAAAATCCAAGAGATCCTTCACGCCGTGGCTTCATCCCATCCCCCCGCGCGCCGCAAATTGATGACCGATCGCACCGCTTGAGCGGCACTTTCGCCAGCCGCGATCAAAACACCAAGGGCGCGGGAACTATTTGCTTCTCGCGCCCTTGGTCATGGAATTGGTTTGAAGCTGATCGAAGGATCGCCCTAGTCCGGTTTAATGCGCCACAATTCCGTGTCCTCAAAGATGTAGGTCGGATGGAGCCGCGGAAACTGCAGGCTGCGATGCACGGCCACGTGGCGGTCGATCTGCCAAAGCGGAATGATCAGCATCTTGCGCCAGATGAGATTGTGCAGCTCATGCTGCTGCCTCTGGATGTAGCCCAGGTCGCGCCGGCTTTGCATGCGGCTAAAGATGCTCATTAACTCCGTGTCGTTGCAATTCCCCATGAAGTTTTGACCGGCAGGGGACACGCTATTGCGGTCGAATAGAGGAAAAATCGACAGCATTTCATTGGGGAAATCATACGACCAATAAACCAGGTCAAAATTGGGTGACTCCTTGCTCAACTCCGCCGCGAGCGCTGCATGTGGAACGCCGCGAACGTCCAAGCGAATGCGGATCGCATCGTTGACCATGATCCGTATCTGTTCACAGGCCAAGGCGGCTTGGGCATCCTCTTGGGGATAGAGCAGGGTCAGGTTGCGAGTGAAGCCGGGGGCCTTTTCCGCCTCGCTGATGAAATTGCTGGCCTGCGTCGTCTGATAGGTCGCCACTTGACTGGGGCTCAAAGTGGGCATCGAAGCCCAACTGTTTTCGGGGAAGGGGCCCGTGAGCGATGCATGATGTTTGGCGCCTTGTCCTCGAAACACGCTGTTCAGGACGCCTTCGCGATTGATGGATAGGCCCAAAGCTTTCCGAAAATTTTCGTTCTGAAAGATGGGCTTGCGGAAATTGGGCGCCAGGAAATAGACACGGGGATTATCGAGGGAGAAGCCCGCGGTCTGTCCGCTTGGCGCCGTGGGCGTGATGACCGACACGTTGTTGACGCCGGTCAAATCCTCCTTGTCCTGGGTGGTGAGGTCGAGCAACATGTGCCAGCGCCCGTTGGAGAGAGCCTGGCGAGCGGCGGACAAATCGTTGTACTGAATCAGCCTGATTTCCTTGATATTGGGACCGTTGGGGGCATGCGGACGTTGGAAATGGGGATTAGCCATGAAGATCATTTCTTCGCCGTCCATGCCCTTGAAGACGAACGGGCCGGTTCCCACGGGGGAGCGGCCAAAGGCGGGATCGCGGGGCGACCGGTCCGGCGACAGACGGTGCACGGGCAGGAGGTCGAACGTCAACCATGCCAGGGGATCAGGCATCGCCTGGCTAAAACTAAAGCGCACGGTGCGGGCATCTCCCGCCGTCACCTTCAGAAGGACCTTCTGCGGATCATTGGTGGGATTGGTGTCCGGATTAAACAGTGGCGAACCGAACGAGCCGGGCACCGTTACCAGTTCCGAACTGCGCAACACGTCGGTGCTGGTCACGGGGGTCCCGTCCGACCACATCAGACCATCCGGAATCGTCCACTCCCATCCTTGATCGACTCGCCGCGGGTCTTCACCGAACTTGCTGAAATAACCGTCGCGCATCGACGGGCCGGCCCGCAACTGCAGGATAGGTTCGAACATCAGCCGGGTGACGGCTTTCTCGATGTCGGAAGCTGCCGTGGTCGGGGCCATTTGAACGGGCAAGTGGCGCACGCCGATCTTTAAGACCGGATAGCCCATTTGCTGGCTGAGGATGAAATCCTGCAGACCCGCCAAGGCGGGCCAGGCTTGGGCGGCGTCTTCCAGGTGCTTGAGTGCTTCCGTGCGCTTGCCTTCCTGGATCAAGCGCTTGGCCAAATTGAATTGTTCGCGAGCCCGATCCTCGAGCCGGCGCTGCACTTTGTGGCCATAAGGCAAGTCGATCTTGTACTTGTTCTTGATCGTCTCGATGAGCTTGCGCGCTTGCAGGAAATCTTGACGGGTGTCCAGCAGATGGGAGGCGTAGCTGGAGTAGGTGGCCTCAATGGTGGCGAGCAGTTCTCGTTCGCCCGGGCGCTCGTTGTAAAGCCTTTGCGACAGGGCCGTGGCGGAATTCCAATCCTGATCCGCCGTCAGAGCGCGAATCTCGGCGATTTGAATCTGAAACAGTTCCTTTTCTAACTCGGGTCCGAATGCGTCCCATGCGGAACCGGCCCGAATGTTGATGCTTTTGGCTTTCTCATGGAAGCTAAGGACTTCGTAGAGCACTTTCTCGGCGGTGCGAAGCATGTCAAATCGGCTGACGGCGCTTTTGCCGCTGGCATCAGGCCGGTCCAAACCGCTGTCCAAGAATTTGCGGACTTCGCTCAGCGCCCTCTGCTCGAAGTGAACGACACTGACGATCTGCTCGCGCTCGAATTTGCCTTTTCGACCACCCTCGATCGTGATGTAATCAATCGGCACAATGCTGGCCGGGTCGTAACGCCGGGCCAATGGTTCGACTTCCCATTCCTTGGTGCCGCCCATGCTGCTCTTGGCCGTGATGACGTCGGCGGGTTTAGCGAAGGTCGAGAGCAGCTTTTTCATGGCCGGGTGGGAAGCCTGATTGGCTTCCTCGGCTAAATTGAAGGGGCCGCGGCGCAGATCGACGACTTTCGTCATCGTCTCATCGGGTGGCGGAACCACTTTCTTGGGGCCGGTCGCGGCGGGCTTTTTCGCGGAGGAGTCTTCTTCTTCCTCGCCCGTTTTTGGCTTGGTCGTGGATTTTGCGGGTTTCTTGACCTCTTCCTCTTCTTCCTCTTCGCCCTTTTTCGGTTTCGTTTGCGTGGGCTTGGTGGGTTTCTTTTCTTCTTCCTCCTCTTCCTTCACAGGAGGCTTGCTCGGCGGCTGTGCCACGATGCCCGTGGTCAGGACGCCGAAGAGGAACAAACCGCTCATCAGGCCGAGCACCAGGGCCAGCCGACGGGATAAACTGGTCACGATTCACACTCCGCTCAAAGAGGGCATGGTCATTATTGGCGATAGGGGCGCTCCCGCGCCATCTATCCACTTTAACGTACGGACAACATGCGTTCCAGAGCCAGCCGGGCAAACTGGGCGGTTTCTTCGGGGACTTGGATCCGATTAACCACCTTCCCCTGGACCAGTTGTTCCATGGCCCAGCAAAGATGGGGCAAGTCTATGCGATACATCGTCGCGCACATGCAAACCATGGTCGAAAGAAAATGCACGGTTTTGGTCGGGTATTCCTGTTTGAGCCGATGGACCAGGTGAAGTTCGGTGCCAATGGCCCATTCCGATCCATCGGGAGCATCGCGGACGGTGCGCAGGATGAACTCGGTCGAGCCGACCAGGTCGGCCATGTCCACGACTTCCATCGAACATTCTGGATGAACCAGGATTTTGGCCTGGGGATGGTATTTGCGGAAATACTCCACGTGTTGCGTCTTGAACATCTGGTGGACGCTGCAGTGCCCCTTCCAGAGCAGAACTTTCGCTCGACGAATGGAATCGACTGTGTTCCCTCCCATGGGCTTGAGTGGATCCCATAGCACCATTTCCTCCAAGGGAATGCCCATGGCCTTGGCGGTGTTTCGCCCCAAATGCTGATCGGGGAAAAAGAGCACTTTGCCACGCTGTTGGAAAGACCAATCAAGAACCGCTCGCGCGTTGCTGCTTGTGCAAACGATGCCGCCATGTTTGCCGCAAAAGGCCTTCAGGTCCGCTGCGGAGTTGATATAGGTGACGGGCATGATGTCCTGAGTGTCAACGGCGTCGCCTAATTCCTCCCAGGCTCTCTCTACTGAATCCAGGTCGGCCATGTCCGCCATGCTGCAACCGGCAGCCAGATCCGGCAAGATCACTTGGACGTGGGGGGGCGTCAAAATGTCAGCGGTTTCCGCCATGAAGTGGACGCCGCAGAAAATGATGTATGAGCAGTCCTTGTTTTCCGAGGCCAGCCGGGCCAAGCGAAAGCTATCCCCGCGCAAGTCCGCAAAGGCAATCACTTCATCTTGCTGATAATGGTGGCCAAGGATCAGCAATTGCTTGCCCAAGGTCTCCTTGGCGGCGCGGCAACGCTTGGTCAACTCCTCATGACTGAGTTCACGATAACCGTCCAATTCCGCAGAGGATGCGCTGCGATTCGTGGTCCGCGCGTCGATCACCTCCAGTGGCATGGGCACCTCGCTTTACGGTTGGCGGAGCGGTTTGGTCAACTTTCATTTTTACGACCGTAAGTGATCCATAGGGAAGGGCTTTATAAATATCTTATGGACGGGAGTCAGGCACTTGCAACGGCTTCCCTGGAACGTGGACGGAGCGGGGGCAAACTTTGCCAAAAAGCACGTGCTGCTTCGATGTGTTGCGGTTTGACTTTGCCTTTGGCATAAGTGATCCAAACATAGGCTTGGGCCAAGGCATAACTATTTTTTTTGACAGCCGGTCGATCCACTCCCAACCGTTGCGTGAATTCCAAGACGGTTTCATCCACCTTGCGACCCAGATTCTGTTCATACGCCCATGAATGCAAGGCGGCCAGGCTATAGCGAATGATGTCGGCCTGGGAGCGAAAATCGCCTTCGTGATCGAAAGGATTGCGGAACGTATGGAATGGTGGCGGAGGAATCGGTTTTTCGATGACGTCCGCGGCCATCTGAGCCATGGGGGCTTGAGGCTCCTTGGTTTTGTCCATCCACAGCCAATTCCACCAGTCGCGGAATTGTCGCGTCAAACCTTGCAACCATGCCATGACGCCATGGCGATTCTTGACCAAAAAGTACAGCCCAACAACGATGACCAGGGCCAACAGCAGCCACGTGATGACGACGGCGATTTTGGAACTGCTTGAAATATTGGGTGAAGGCGGGCTTTTGGAAGATCGATCATCCTGTTCAACCTGACGGCGGCGCCCGCCGGTGCCCGTGCCTTCGGGGTCTTGTTGATTGACGGGGCTTCCTTGCATTTTTGCTTTTTCCTCATCGTCGTCCGCGTCGCCCTCTTCGTGGTCTTTTTGGCCTGGCCGGCGGTCGGATGATCGTCCCTTCTCGCCGCGGTTTTCACCCTTGGACTGCCCATCGGAAGATGATCCATGAGGCGAACCGCCTCCCGAGGAACTTGAGGAACTGCCTTGTCCACCTTGGCCTTGTTTTCCGGACGGTTGGTTGGGGTCATTCTGGTTGGGGTCCGGTGAACCGCGCTGGCCCTGCCGCATTTGATCGGTTTCACCCGTCCCGCCCTCCGATCCATCCCCTTCACCGCCGCCGCCAGGGATCAAGGCATGTTGAGAAGCCTCTTTTTTGTCCTTTTTGAACCATTGATTGAGATCGACCATGGTGGAGAGGCCGACCTCGCCACCGGGGCGAGGCAGCCAGGCGGCGACAAAGAGCATGGCCATGATGATCCCCGCGCCGACGGTGAGAAACGTGCCTGTCATGCGCCCGGGCATGTTCATCTGGCGATGCCGCAGATAACGCCGTAGTCCCAGAAAACAAGTCGAAAGCAGCAAACCAAGCCCGCAGCCGACGTAGATCGTTAACAGCCAAAAGGTGTAGCGCCGGCGCTCCACGTCATGAGCGGGAATCAAGGCCTGGCCCAACCCGAACAAGGGCAGCGCCGCCAGGGAAAAGTAGATCACCCAGGTGCCTGGCCGATGGTGGCGGCGCTCCTCTTCCCGCTCTTTCTCGTACTCCTTCAGGAAGGCTGATTTGTCCTTCGGACGGGGACCCGCTTGCGAAGTGGGTTCAGGAGCGGCATTGGGGTCCTTGATCACGCCCAGCGGCTGACGCGGTATCAGGTTGAAATCGAGCAGGCCCGCTTCATTCTCGTCTCCTGAATGGGTGCAATCCTTGGTCAACCGATCCGCACTCCACCAGATGAGAGCCATGATGATGAAGGGGAGAAATTGACCAAAGGGCCCAAGCGGGCCATCCTTGGGAATTTCGACGAAACGTAAAATGATCAACATGGTGACGAAGGCAAGCAACAAGGCATAAAACCAGGCGCCTGCCCGATTGCCTTCCAGAGAGATGCGGGTGATCAGGACGATGGCCATCACGAACCAGGTGAGAGCATAGAGCAATTGGCCCTGGTATTGGCCGCGATAAAGGATTTCCACCAAAAAATAGGACAACGTGATCAACATGCCCATGATCAATAAGGGAGACAGGGCGATAATCACAAAGTCGGTGGCTTCCAATCGTTTGGATCGCGACATGAGACTCAAGTTCAAGGAGACGGGGAAAACTTAAAACTCGATGGTGAAGGATAAGTTCCTCATCCCCATTCTAACCGCGCCAAAGCGTAGATCATCTAGAAATCTTTAAACCGCACGTGCCGTTGTCTGCAGCAGATCGGTCAGCTTTTTTATCCCTTTTCGATTGTCTATTGATAATTGATGACGTCATAATATGAACATGCCAAAAATGTCATCACAGCGCAATGGAATGACACTCATCGAATTGCTGGTGGTGATCAGCATCGTCACGTTGCTCATTGCCCTGTTACTTCCTGCCATACAGCGCATCCGCGCCGCAGCCGATTTGATGTCGTGCGGCAACAATATGAGGCAACTCGGCATCGCCTTGCATCATTATCATCAAGACTTCGGCAAATTCCCGCCGGCGCGCATCCTTGGCCCTTATCCGGAAATGGGCGTGTATACCAATATTGAGCATGGGTGGGGATATTTCCTGCTCCCCTATATCGAACAGGATAACCTCTTCAGGCAATATGACTTCCAGCTGGACTGGCGGCATCCGCAACATGCCAGCGTACGCGAAACTTTCCTACCCATCATGATGTGCCCCTCGTCGGAGCGCCGGGGTTTGGACCGCGCCACCGATATTTATTCCTGGCAAGCCGCGCCGGGGGATTACACGACCATCATGCGCATCGAGGATTTCCTCATCGACCTGCAACTCATCGATCCAACCCCGGATCTGCGCGGCGTCCTCAACTCGAACGAACAAACCAGCATGAAGGATATCTATGACGGCATGACGCATACGCTGTTGCTTGTCGAATGCGCGGGCCGACCCCATCTGTATCGGATGGGCAAGTTCATCGCGGGGGAACGCGTCCGCGGGGGCGGCTGGATGGACGCGCGCAATGCCTTCAGCATTCAAGGGTCAACCTATGATGGCTTGCCGGGCAGCGGGCCCTGTGCGATGAATTGCACCAATGACCGCGAAATCTACTCTTTTCACCCGTTCGGCGCGAATTTCCTCTTTGCTGATAGTTCCGTGCGGTTTTTGCCCAAGCGGCTGCCCATGAACATCATCGCCAAGCTGGTGACCCGCAACGGCGGTGAAATCCCTCCGGATCTGGAATAAAAGCAACTCCCAGGTTTACTCGACCAACTCTCGGTTGCACAAGGAGCTGACCCCCGCTTCATTCGCGACCATGCGAGTCTCGATATTCTCAGCCAACAGATGGCCAAATGCGTCATGATGGTCGATGGGATTGAGGCCGATGAGTACGGCGTAAAGCGCGTAGCCGCTTTGCTTCAAATGACGAAGCGTGAGCACGGTGGCGGGTTTTACATCGGATAATAGGGCAATGACGGTGTTTTGCCGTGAAAGCTCGCTCCCCGCTTCCTCGATGAGTTCGGGCAAGGTCAGCCCATCGTTGAGTTCCAGTCGGGCCAGGGTTTCGCGCATCACTTGCCAGTGTTCCTCGTCCCGGCGAGGACGCACGACGATGGGCTCGAGGCGGTGGTCTCGGACGGTTCTGGTCAGATGCGCCTCCGCTTCGGCCCGACTGTGATAGACCTCATCTTCGTGATGTTGTTTCTCCACGCGCCAACCTTCCGACCGCAGGCGATCGGCGGCATCCCGAGCGTTGGTAATCAGGCCGAAAGGTTGTCCGAGCGTAAAGAGCGTATTGATGAGTGATGCCGCCGTGGTGATCGCCAATTCCGACCGAAACGGCTCACTTCGTTTTGGGTAGCTATCGCGGTGAAAATCAAGCAGGAGGATCCCTCCTGCCATCGAGGACGGTTCGTAGACCTTGCTATGGAGCCGTTGCTGGCGAGCGCTGACTTTCCAATGTACGCGGTTCATCGGGTCGCCGTTTTGATATTCCCGGACCCCTGAAATCCGCGTCGGGTCTTCGAACAGGCGATGTGTCAATTTGATTTCACCGATCGGTCGGCGCGAGGCGAGATCGTAACGCAATAAGGGAACCATTTTTGGGTAAACGAGCAAAAAATGCGGTTCCGTCGCCAGGCGAAAGCGTCGGAACAGGCCGAAGAGGTCGCCGCCTTCCAACATCACGGGGCCAACTTGAAAAAAGCCTCGTTGCTTCGGAATCAGGGTGTAGGTCAGTCGATTATGGCCGCGGCCTCTGAGGTAAAAGACCTTGATGCGTTTGCCCTCCACTTCCAGGAGTTTGGGTCGGGCTTGAAGGGCGGTCTTGGGGAGCAAATCCTCGGCGATCACCCAAGGGACGGGGATTTGTCCCTCGTTGCGAATCGTCACCTTGACCTGGAGGACGTCGTCCACTTCCGCGGCTTGGTCGGGAAAACGCCGGGTGGCTCTGACCTGGTCGGTCCAATTCCGAGCCAGGAGCCGGCTCAGAATCAGCAATCCGAGCATGACGTACATGGCGTAGATCAGCAGGCTCAACTGAAAATAGAAGGCGACGATCAGGAAAAAAAGGACGCCCGCGAACCATTTCATGCGTCTTTTCCTTGAATGTTGGTGGGGACCGGCACGGGGATTTCGGACAGGATGTTTTCGATAATGCTGGCCGCCGTGAATTTGCGGAGTCGAGCTTCGGGCCGCAAGATCAAGCGGTGTGCCATGACGGCCACGGCCAACCGCTTGACGTCATCTGGCAAGACGTAGTTGCGCCCGCGAACGGCTGCCAGTGCTTGGCTGGCGTGGAATAGGGCCAACGAGGCACGCGGGCTGGCCCCCAAGCGGAGATCATCGTGTTCGCGGGTGCGGCGCACCAACTGCAAGATGTAGGTGCGCACCTTTTCATCCATGAAGACGCGTCGGACCTCCTTTTGACAGGCGACGATTTCCTCAGGGCTGGTTACGCTCGTGAGTTGGTCGATGGGGTGGCTTTCTTGCAAGAGTTCGAGCATTTTCCCTTCTTCCTCTAAATTGGGATATCCCAAACTCAAACGGACGATGAAACGGTCGAGTTGAGCTTCGGGCAAGGGAAAGGTCCCTTCATGATCGATGGGGTTTTGCGTTGCCAAGACGAGGAACGGCTGCTCCAAGGGATAAGTCGTGCCATCGACGGTGACGTGGCGCTCCGCCATTGCCTCCAGCAGGGCCGCTTGTGTTCGAGGCGTGGTGCGATTGATTTCATCCGCTAGCACGGTTTGAGCGAATATCGGCCCCGGCCGAAACTCAAACTCGTTAAGTTTTTGATTGAAGATACTGGTCCCGGTCACGTCCGTGGGGAGCAGGTCGGGCGTGCATTGAATGCGTTTGAAACTGCAGCCCATGCTGGCGGCCAAAGCCCGGGCCAGCATGGTTTTCGCTACTCCTGGAACATCCTCCAGGAGAATGTGGCCTTCGCTGAAGCTGGCCACCACGGCGAGGACGACCGTGGAGCGTTTACCGACAATCACTTTTTCGACGTTATTGATAATTTTCATGCCGGTGGCGGCCACATCGATCATGGGCGACGGTCCTTAACCTAAATGAATGTGATCTGATGACGAGGAGACATGACTTGCGAAGGACGGCGATCCCTGGGGGCATGACTCCCATGCTCCTTCAAGCGTAATGGCTCCAGGAAAGAGAAGGCAAGCACGAAATGGCGATTAGCGGATCAGTTCTTCTGCCAAACCATGATATAACAGGGATGTCCCAGCAGCCGAATCTGGACCCGGTCCCGTTGTTGCCAGGAATGAGCCCAGGCGGCTCGAGCCAGTGCTTCCGGGTCATCCACCAAGATCACGGCGCGTCCTTGAGGCTGCAGCACACGATCAAACTCCTCGATCAATTCTCCATAAAACGCTGCAATTTGGTTCGGGTCGCCGATTTGTCTGCCAAAGGGAAGGTTGGTAACCAGACATGGAATGGCATGCTTGCCGAGCGGCATTTCCGTGGCATTCCAATGGACCAACATCGGTTCATCGATGAGTATGCGAAGATTAGTGTAGGCGGCATAGAGGGCGGAACGGTCGGCATCACCGCCGATGACCGGGCTGCGCCGCCCCATGAGCAAACGCTCGGCCAGGATGGTGCCCGCGCCGCACAACGGATCGAGCATGATTTCGACGGGATGCAGTTGGGCTAAATGAACCATGGCGGCGGCCACGACCGGCCGCAGCGAGGCCGGCCGATGGGCTTCCTTGTAGGTTCGGTGGCGCATGTGTTTGTCGGAGAGCCGCAAGCCGCAGAGCGCTTGTTTGCCGTGAATGATGAGCCATACTTCGACGGCCGCATCCTCATCTCGCGGCAGCCAACTCGAAGGAAATTTACCCTCCATGCCTCGTTTCAGGGCTTTGAGCGCATCCAAGCGCCGGTAAGCATGTTTCCCATGCATTTGACAAACGAGATGATAAGTCGGCTTGCCTTTTGGCTTGGCGTGAACCTGGTGATGCGCCTGCAGCAGCTTGGGCCAGGGAACTTCCTTGGCGGTCCAGTGCGCGAATTGTTTCAAATCGACGGCCCGATAAGTAAGCGAATCGCTGCCCCAAGCCAGGAGAAACACGTCCTCCACCAAGCGCAAGCGCAACATGGCCCGGCTCAGTTCGGGAACCCTGAAAATCACAATGCCGGGAAGTTGTCGGCGAACCTCCCCCTCGAGGCGCGATTCGATTTCCTGAGCCGCCAAGCCTTCCAATCCCACAACGGTGGTGGCGAAACAGACGGCCGAAGGGTCATGTGCGTTGCGTGCGTGCATTCCCTTGATGTAGGAAATTTCATCCTCGATGTCGTCCACTCGCTTTCAACGAGATGCTTCCGTTTCAGCGAAAACCATTACCCCTCATTGGTTGAGGTCTGTACATTAAACTGGATAGATCGTCCTGTGAGTGCCGACACACTCCTTTGTAAGACCAGGATGGAAGAACATTATGTCCGTCGATGCCTACAGTAGTTGCACCTGTGGAAGCGGGAAAAAATTCAAGTGGTGCTGCCAGCCCTATGCCGCCCAATTCGAACGCGCCGCCGAGATGCAGCGCAATGGCCAAACGGAAGCGGCCTTGGAAATGCTCAAGGAGCTAACGCAAACGCACGTGCAAACGGCCGAAGTTTGGGGACGCTACGCGGAGCAGCTTTGGTATTGTGGTCGTCACGAAGATGCGCAGGAAGCCCTCAAGCATGCCCTTCAGTTGAATGAGCAACTTCCCTTGGGTTATTTTCTTCGAGGCATGTTCGCGCATGAAGGGGGGGACTATCGAGCCGCTTTGAGGGACTATCGCAAGGCGATTGAACTCTGTCATCCCGACGCTAAGCAACTCTTGATCGACGTCTATCTCAGCACGGCTCAGTGTGAACTGCTCTTGAACCATTTCATGGCGGCACGGGCGGCTTTCGAGATCGTTTTGCGCATCGAACCTGGACAAGCGGCCGCCGGCAAACTTATGGCGGAGCTTTTTGGCGTGGAAAGCCAACTGCCCGAAGTGATCCGCAAGTCATACGCTTTGAAGCCATTGCCACATGTGCCCGATGCCGACCTGCAAAAACGTCGTGAACAAAGCCTGGAGACCTGCCGGACCGGAAAATTGAGCGATGCCCTCTTGGCTTATGAAGAAATGGCACACGACACGCCAGAGGACCCGGCTGTCCTTTACAACTTGGCACTGATTCACTCCTGGCTTGGCGATCAATTAGGAGCCATGACGGCACTCGAGCGTTATGTGGCTTGCGAGCCGGAAGAAACCCAAGCGGTTGCCGCCGCGGAATGGGCCGTGGCACTTACGTTTTGTGACGAATGCATGGATCGCTGCGATTTCGTTCATCATTATATTCGCTATGAAGTCCTTGACGCCGAGGTGTTCAAGGATCGTCTCACCAGCACGCATCGATTGATTGAGCCTCGTCAAAAAGATGCCGTTCTCTATGCCAAGTGGATGGATCGAGAGATTCCTCCGGCCCATGAGAACATGGCGCTGTTCGAATTGCCGCGGGTTGCGGCCCATGTCATCATCGATCGCTACGGCATGAACATCGATGGAGGTGACGAGGAGTTATTGAACAAGGCAAAGGATCAGATCGAAGCCCATTTTGGACCTTGCATTCAAGCCAATGTAGATAAAGGGCAAGTCATTCCGAACTTTGTTAGCGTCGTTTTGGATCGTTTCAACATTCGACTCCCGGAGGGTTTGCCTCCCGAAGTGAGCAAGAGGCTCATCGATACTCACTTATCCCAGGAATTTGAAGATCGGTGGCTCAATCAGCCATCGCGTTTTCTACATGGCCGAACGCCGAAGGACGCCATGGCGATGACCCGGCTGCGTCCGATGGCATTGGGCGCCTTTCAATTCCTGCGCAACTTGTGCACAGGCAAATTACCCATCGATTTTGATTTTGAGCGCATCCGTCAGCTGCTCTTGGAGGTCCCACTCGATCCTGCGCTCATTGCACCAATCTTGCCCGAATTGACCTTCCGATCGTTTCAACCCATGGCGCCGATTGCGGAGCAGACTCCCGAGGAACTGGCCAAGTTGAAATGGGAAAGGCTCTCTCGAGAGGACCTCCTGCTGGCCATGCAAACCGCCGTCAGGCAGCAAGCCCTTGCCGTCGCGGCCCGTTTTGCCAAACCGTTGTTGGCTAAATCGACCGGTGATCCCTTCGCCATGTATCAAATCCTTATCCAGGCGGCTTTGGCCGAGAAACAAGCCGATCAGGCTCAGCAATGGCTTGATGAAGGAATCAAAGTGGACGCTGAACGGCATGGCGGAGCAAGAAAATTAGACTACGAAATGCTGCGGGCGCGGCTCTTCATCAGCGGTCAACAGCCCATGAAAGCTTACGAATCCTTTGTCAAGTTGCTCCACGCCCATCCGGGCAACATGGACCTGCTGGGCAACGCGTCGGAGACCCTCCTGAAAGCAGGATTGCGACCTCAAGCCCTGCAGTTTGCCGAACATGGATTAGCGCAAGCGCGGGCCAAGGGCGATCGTGATCGGTTGTCCTATTTCCAGGAATTGATGGCCGTGGCGAAACGCGGTTAATCTAGCAAGGACTTCTCCAAGTCGGGCAGCGGGGTCAGTTGGACGTCGCGCGTGCCGGGTTGCCAGGCGAAGATGCGCGGTCGTTCCAGCGACTCGCCTTCGGTCAGTCGACAGGCTTGATGCTTGGCTAGACTGCGATGAAACCATCGAGCCAGGCAGACCTCGCAGGTTAGACCATAGGTTTTCAATTCGCTGACTTGTTGATCGCTCCACCGCGCTGCAATCTTGAATCGCGCCGGCCGACCGCATCCTGGCTCGTAACACAGCACGTCGTAATGAAAAGGCGGCATGTTTCTTCTGAAAGGCAGGGAGGATCAATCGCTGGGATAGGGCGGTTCTTCCCCATTAATGACACTGATAGCGTTCAGGGCCGCTTTCTGTTCAGCCTCTTTCTTGTTCCGGCCCCATGCTCCGGGATAGCATCGGCCGCCGATCGCGGCCGCGATCTTGAAGCACTTGCTATGATCCGGCCCTTTTTCATCCAGCAGTTGATAGATTGGCGTCGAGCCTAATTCGCGCTGGGCCAGTTGCTGCAGAACCGACTTGTAATTGCCGGCATGGGCGCACTCGGCCACCTGATCAATCTCCGGACCCATGTATTTCAAGACGAAGGTTTGCGCGGCGTCCAATCCCCCGTCTAAATACACGGCTGCGACCAACGATTCGAAGACGTCCGCCAGCACATTAAGCGGCAGATTGTCCCTCATGCCCTTGCCCATGAGGATGAATTTTTCGAGATGAAGTTGACGGCTGACATTGGCGCAGGTTCTTCGGCTGACCACGACCGATTTGATCTTGGTCATTTCGCCTTCGAGGGAATCGGGGAACAGGTGATAGATGCGCTCGCAAACGATTAGGCCCAGGATCGCATCGCCGAGGAATTCCAACCTCTCATTGGAGGCGAGTCGACTATCGGCTCGGGAAGCATGCGTCAGGGCGGACTTCAGCAATTCTGGGCGGTGAAAGCGATAGCCAATGGTTTCCTGACACTCACTGAGTAGATTCTGCGTGGATTTCGCGGCTAATTCCAACATAAATGGACCACTTGACTGACCTGGACTTGGGGTTCATGTTTCTTATGTTCTTGAACCTATCATCCCTAGCAATCTTTGTCAACGTGATGTCACACACGGGAATCATGATCTTTCATGACGGCATGGCTGCCCCGCTGGCATGACCGGTGAAGTCGGCAACCCTGTTCCGGATTCTTCATTAATAGCGATAAACGAAACCAGACCCGGTGAAGAAATCATCCGCGGCCCGATTTAAGCCCATGCCGGCGCGAATATCCGTATGGAAATCCTTCGACCACTTGTAGACGAAGCCCGCATTGTAGTAATACTGCGGCTTGATGCTGCTGGAAAGCGCACCATGCGGCAATAAAGCTTAGACTTCCGAATAGCTCCCAAGCGACTCCGTCCAATCCCAGCCCACAGTCAAGGCCTGGCCGATGGTAACGTAGACTTGTCCAAGGTCGTCCTGGGCGGAGTCAAACGACGTGCTCCCGGCGAAGGTCAATCCCTCGGTCAGATCCCAACCATAAAGCCAGTTAATGCCCGGCAACCAACGCTGCGCTGAGAAGGAGCGAGCGCCGGTCGGTGCGGTCGTTTGCACGTTGATGGCCATTTCGGGAAAGAGGCCAGCTTGTTCCGTCAGGGCCAGTTTGAACCCCAGGTAGAGATCATCGCTGCCCGTGGCGCGGAGCGATTCGAAGTCAAGCTGATCTTTCAATCGCAAGTTGTTGTAGTTCCAGCCCAAACGCAGTTCGAACCAATCGGCAAACAGACCGATGCGCAGAATGATTTCAGGGTACGTGGAGAGGTTCGAGCGCAAACCCGATTGCCGGTTCGTGGTGAAGGTATACCCCGATTCCAACTGCACGCGGCCCAAACCGACGGCGGCGCTCGCCTCGGTGAGATCGGGCCGATCCGCTTGCAAGGGTAGTTCGCCATCTTCGGTGGCGCTTTCGTCTGGTTCTTGGAACGTCCATTTGAACAAAGCGCGGGATGAATTGGGGAGCAGTGGAGAAGGACGCTGCTCGATCATCATGGGCTTGGACTCTTCGGGGAACTTGACCCAGAAGCGCTTTTTCAGATGTTCGCTATCGAACAAGGTGGGTTCACTTCAAGCCAAGATTCCGACCATGAGCAGCAGCATGCCGAGTTCCCTTCTATCCCCTTGATCCTAGCGAATGGAATCCGTCTCGACGTTGTTATTTTTGAGGAGTCGTGCAAAGGATCGTATCTCTTTTAATCGTCCAAAAGTGATAAAAGATGTTGCATGATCCCAGGTAGTCATCATGATCGAATGTATATTTTCGCAAATCGAGGAGGGACGCTAAGACAAGGGATGTGGCCCCTTGCAAGGATGCATCAATCAGATGGATCATGGAAGACGGGAAGAGTAAGTATTGTTTGGAAGCATGGCGCATATAAGGGGTATGGGACAATTAGGGAGATCCATCCCACAGCGTCAGCGTGCCATCGCCATCGAAACGAGTGAGGTGATAGCCATTGGGAGTGAAGAAAAATTGTTGGATTTGCGAACGGCGTCGCGATCGGCCAGAATGATCAGGCGGCGACAGGGAGAGCAACTCCAATCCCGAACGCGTGTCATAGAGGTGAACGGTTCCGTCTGCGAGCGCCACGGCCATGCGGCGGCCATGAGGGTGAAAGGCGCAGCCTGCGATGGCTAAAGGCACCGGCACCGTTTGCAGGAGGTGGCCATGATTAGCGTCTCTCAACGTCCAAGAGAAAGGTGGTTCGGCGGTCCAAGTCGCGATGAAATGTCCATCATGGCTGATGACGCATCGCAGTGGACCTTTCGTAGCCGATGGATGAGTCCATAGGATTTTGCGAGTGGCCAGATCGAACAGGGAAAGGTCGCCTTCTTGAGTGGCGAAATACAAGCGATCGCCAGATGGATCGAAGGCCATGGAGGACAACCGCGATGTTTTCTGGATGAGATGGGGCGAAAGTTGACGCGAGTCAAAAAGATGCACGGCGGGATCGTGGTCATCGGATTCATAATAGATGGCCCAACGATGGCAGGTCGGCGTCATCGTTACCTTGACGCAATGATTGGCGAAGGGGCCAAACGAATGCGTAAGTTGCCCGGTTTTGATATGCCATCGTCCCCATTGGTCAGACTGGGCCATAGGGCCAATGCGCCATTCACCATCGTCGCTTATCGTCCATTGATTCACAGAGGTTCGCGATTCCGACCGTTCGGGCGTGGGAATTGGCTTGGAAACCTTTCGGTCATCGAGCGGCCTTTCCAAGAGACTGCCATCCACGTTGGAATAGAGGCTCAAAGTTGAACGGTTCGGGGAGATTGATTGCTGGATCAGCCAAGTGTTGTCAGGCAGGGTCAGTGACTGGCATGCGGGGAACCGCTCCTGAAGCGCGCCAACATACATCGCGCCCAGTTGATCCGCAACCAACCAAGTAGGGGCGTTTGACAGTGGGATCAACTTCTGACAGGCAGGGGGTGTGGCAACAGATCTAATTAGTTTGCCTGTCGCTGCATTCCACCAGCGAAGTGTGCCATCCGATCCTAACGTAGTCCAGGTTTCTTCGGGACCGTCCAGACAAATGACAAAGTCATGCGCGTCATGAGGTTCCACGATGAAACCTGGCGTAATGGGCGGCAATGGATAAAGGGCTATCCGTTGACCGCGACGCATGGCCAAACGTGTTTCATCACTCGACAAATGCCATTGTGTTGGTCGATCGTCCTTGGGAATTGGCCAGCGCAACACATGGGCTTGACCCGTATTCGTCTGAATGGCATGCATGGGATCGGTTGATGGGGAATAGAGAAACACCCATTGTCCAGTTGGACTGATCCGCATGACTTCGTCGGACAAGATGGGGATTCGTAATTGTTGAAGGGATCGACCTTCCACGACGTCCCATAATTCCAGTTCGCCTTGAGCCCGTCGGATGGCGAGAATGCGGCCTTGAGAGCTTAGGCGTAATGCGGTCCATGGGCTCGATCGCTGGGCAATCCTGAGAAGAACGTGATCATCGATCAGTTGGCAGACTCGGAGTTCTTGACGATCCGCATCGACTTGAAGGCCCCAGGCTCCATGTTGAACCTGAAAATGCGACGAGGTGAATCCTTGCTTTATTTGCCGCAATTCGGGTACGGACCACAAGGTCCATCGCCCGTTCGCTTCCAAAGTGACGAGTTCCTTGCCTGAAGGACTGAACCATGCCTGTCGGAGGGGGGCGACAAGCTGATTCCATACGAACACCGATCGGGTTAAGGGCCATGGTCCCAAATTGACAGGACTGGTTGATGGCACATGAAGGGGGAATGGGTTGTTAGAGGAAGAAGCCAGGATCGCCTCGCTCACCGGCCTCATGGATTTGACATTCCATAATTGAAGTTTGGCATTGGTCGTTGTCGAACCATTGGCCTCAGGCTTGATGTAAACGAACAACCATCGACGGTCAGGGCTAATGACTGGCACGGCGGCCTGCCCATTTGAAAATGACTCGATTCGAGTGAATGGGGACTGGCAAAGACGCATCAAATGATGCCATTCCCAACCTCTCTCCGATTTGGTTGAAGGGGCACATTGCTCCAAGATGTGCTTCGCTTCGGTCAATTGATGCTTGTCGATCAACAGATGAGCTTGCTTGATGCGGCTGGCATAGAGGGCCTGCTCAGCACGTTCGCGCTGCGTCTCCGACCATTGCCGCAAGCGCTCCGCTTGGCTGTTGCTGCTGGCTTCCTCGCGCTGCGCTTGTTCCGCGGCACCCCGCGCCTTGGCTTCTTCCACTTGGGCGGCCAGGGCATCGTCGCGTGCTGAGCTGGCGAGTTGCCACAAACTGGCCATGATCAAGAGGCCCGCCACATTCGTGCTCAAGAGGAGGGCCAACAGCGAGGCCACGGCGGGGCGTTTTTTGGCCCACTTCCACAAGCGTTCCAAGTCGCTGATCGATCTGGCCTGGATGGGTTCATCGTGGAGGAAGCGTCTCAGGTCGTCAGCGAGGGCCTCGGCGGAGGCATAGCGCTTTCCCGGATTTTTGCTCAAGCATTTCAGACAGATCGTTTCCAAATCTCGCGGGATGCGCGACACGTATCGTCGCGGGGAAGGAGAGTCCTTCTCTCTCACTTTGATGATGAGCTTGACGGGATCGGCATCCTCGAAGGGCGGACGGCCGGTGAGCAGTTCGAAGAGCATCACGCCCAAGGAGTAAATATCCGAAGCGGGACCAACCTGATTTGTATCGGCGTAGGCCTGTTCCGGCGACATGTAGCGCGGCGTGCCGATGATGACGCCAGGTCGAGTGGCGTCGGGTCGATGCAGCGGCCCCTGGCCATCGGGGATGGGCAATGCGAATTTGGCTAAGCCGAAGTCTGTGATTTTGAGCGTGATATTCTTCAGATGGACGCGCGCTACATTGCCGTTCGCCTTGTCCGCGGCTATCGGCTCGGCTGCGGGATTGTGAACGTCGAAGAGGATGTTGCCGGGTTTCAAATCGCGATGGACGACCCCTTGAAGATGAGCGTGGTGAATGGCCCGGGCCAGGATTTCAATGATCCGCGCCGCGTCGTGAGGTGTGAAGGGTTGTCCCTTGAGGGCATGAGCCAAGGTGCCGCCGCCAACGTATTCAAAGGCAATGTAGGGTCGGGATTCGCCCATGGGCGGGTGATATTCACCAATCTCATAAACCTGAACAATATGGGGATGACGCAAACGGGCCACGGCTTCGGCCTCGGTGCGAAAACGCTTGATGTCTTCGGCGTCGGCGAATTCCAGGTCGATCATCATTTTCAATGCGACTTGGCGATTCAATCGGACTTGCCGAGCGTGGTAAACGATGCCCATGCCGCCACGCCCCAGTTCTCGAAGAATGTCGTAGCCGGGGATGTGCGGATAAGTCGGCACTTCCAAAGTTTGCGCGGTGAGAATGGCGTGGGGTGTGTCGTGAAAGTGGTCCGCGGGCGTGCTGGCGGAATGCCACTGGACCATGCTCGAAGGGTGGATGGCATTACGGGGCGCATGGGTGGCTGGCGCGGCCGGGTCCTTGCGCTGATTCGGATCAGGCTGTGGGATCGAACCTGTGGACATACAACTCGGGTTGGCAAAAGGCTTCCTTGCAATGACGCGCGTTTTTCCTCGGGCGACATTGTAACAGATCGACACAAGCTTCCTAGGTGAACTGCCCCCCGGCACGCGTCTTTTAGACTTCGTCCTGGTTGGAAAGCGTTTTTCGTCTACATGGGCGGGCTGGTGAAGAAACCGTATAAATCCCCTTACGTGTTGCATTGCATCCTTCCGAGGCCATTGCATGAATGCACCGGCGCCATTTCAACCTTATGATCGTTTAGCCAACCGAACGTTCATTGGTTTCCTCATTGCGGAGTTTCTCGCGGCCTTCAACGATCAATGCATACACGCAGCGGCCATGTTCTTCGCCATCAACAGCGGAGCCATGACGCCGGACAAAGCCATTTCCTTGATGCCGATTTTGTTTTACTCCCCCTGGGCCATTTTCTGCACGCTCTCCGGCTATTTCGCGGACAAATACAGCAAGCGCTACTCGTTGATTTTCTGGAAAGTATCCGAGGTCTTCATCACCTCCTTTGCCTTGGTCGGGTTCTGGCTCGGCTCCACGCAAGGCTATCCCGTGCTTGGCTCGGGGATCGTTTTATCCTGTGTTTTTCTGATGGGGATGCACAGCGCGTTTTACGTTCCCTGCAAATACGGCGTCTTGCCCGAGATTTTTCCACCGCATTTGCTTTCCAAGGCCAATGGCTACGTGGAATCCACGTCCTTCCTGGCCGTCATTCTCGGGACCACGATGGGAGGCATTCTCTCTTATTGGTTCAAGGGGATGGAATATGGGGTGGGCATCTTCCTGGTCTGTTCGGCCATGATCGGCACCCTGACCAGCTTTTTGATCGAGAAAATGCCCGCCATCGATCCGGAGCGAAAATTCCCAGGGTTCCTCCCCTGGAAACTGTATGCGCCCGTGGTCATTAACCTGCGGTCGATGCTGAAATCCAGACCGCTGGCCCTGGCCCTGTTGGGCATCGCCTTCTTCACCTTCATGGTGGCCTACATGCGGGCGACGATGTACATGCATGGCGAATCGCAAAATCCCCCCTGGGAAGAATTCAAAATCAGCATTGTTGTCGGCATCGTGGCGTTGGGGATCGGCCTGGGAAGTCCGTTGGCGGGGCAACTTTCAGGCGGCAAGGTGGAGCTGGGCCTGGTCCCCCTCGGCGCGCTGGGCATGATGGTGGCGGCGGGGCTGGCCAGTCTCTCCGTGGCCATGCATTCCACGGTCGGCCTCGTGGTCACCATTGCATGCATCGGTTTTTTTGCGGGGTTCTATATCGTCCCACTGTATACGCTCTTTCAGCATCGCGCCCCCAAGCAAAGCAAGGGGACCATGGTGGCCACGAGCAATTTCGTGAACGTCACCGGGGCGATTCTGGCCCAGCTCTTTTTCTACGGCGTGGTCAACCTCACACATGGGGTCGGCTTGTCGGAGCAGGTCCATGTGCGCGACCTGGCGGAGGGCAAGTTAATTAGCCGACTCCCTGAAAAGAACATCGAAGTGTTGGCTTTTTCCGTGCAACCAAAGGAAGAAGACAAGGCCGCTTTTCACATCAATTCAAAACGCTCCGCGGAGCCAGTCAAGGACCTGCCGCATCCGGCCGAGATTGAAGAAAAACAGCCCGGTTTGTTGAAGATGCTGGCCTCTATTTTTCAACCCACGCATCGGCAGGCGGCGATTATTCGCTTCGACTCCGGTGTGAAAATCGGCGACGAGGTCAAGGTGAGCACATGGAGGCTCAAACAGGCTTCGACGGGGGAGACGCTCGTTTACTATCGAGTGCGCCCGGCCACGGCGCCGCTGCCTCCCGCTTATGACGATCAAAAGGTGCCGATGTATCTCTTCGGCATTGCCATGCTGATGACCTTCTTGACGATGACGGCCTTGTGCCTGGTGCTTCCCGACTTTTTCGTCCGCACGGTTCTCTGGATTCGATCCGCGGGCCGGTATCATATCCGCATCGCCGGCGGCAAGCATTTACCGACGCAGGAGGCCGCGATCCTGGCCACCAATTGTTATCGCTTTTCCGAAAGCATGCACGTTCTATCGGTGACGGATCGCAAGGTCCGCTTCATCCTCTTGGAGTCCAAGGAAGACGTGAAGAAAGCACCGATGCTGCGCGCCATGGCTCGGCTCACGGGATTGATTCAACTCTCTCCACAGCCTGATCGCAAAGCCTTGCAAGCGGCCGTTCAAGGAGGCTTGTCTTCCTTGGCCAATGGCGAATTGGTGGCCGTCAGCGTCGATGACAGCCCCGAAAGTGAACGGCTGCTGCGCGACTTGCAAACGCAAGCCGAGGTTCCAGTCATCCCCGTCTATTGTGGTGAAGCGGAAGCCAGCCTTGCCGCGGACAAGACGCCGCACCGCATTCGGATAGTCGTGGGCGAGGCGATGACTCCCGGTGCTTCCCCGCAACAAATTCGGGAAGCCATTCAGCACCTTGGCGACTGGCTCCACGGTTTGGATCCGAATCAAAGTATCTTCACCACGGCGATGATCCCTTCCCGTCAGACACATCAAGCGTGATCAAAAAAACAACAACCCTCCTGGTTGGATGCAACCAACCAGGAGGGTTGCGCTGCGCGGACAAACGCAGGCTCAAGACATTTGATAAACGAATTTACTGGACTCATCGACCGAAATTTTAATGCGGTTGAGATGCTGCCCTTCCGCCATGCGCGTCAGCACTTCCTTGGACACCTCAGGCAGCACGGTGCCGGTGAGGATATGGTCCACGTTGCGGGCGCCCGTTTCAACTTCCTTGCAGCGATTAGCGATGGCGTTGATAAGGGCGTCATCATACTCGAAGACCGCCTTGTGGTTGCTCTTAACCCGATCGGCGATCTGCTTCAGTTTGAGCTTGATGATCTTCTTGAGCACTTCATCGCCAAGGGGGAAATAAGGCAGTACATTGATGCGGCCCAAGAGAGCGGGCTTGAAGGTTTTGAGCAAGTCGGGCCGAATGGCGGCGGCCAGCCCCTCGGCGTCGGGAATGGTGTCCGGATCGGCGCACAGTTTGGTGATGGTGTCGCTGGCGACGTTGGCCGTGAGCAGGATGATGGTGTTCTTGAAATCGATTTCCTCGCCCTTGTCATCCTGGAGCATGCCCTTGTCGAAAACTTGATAGAAGATTTCTTGGACCGCTTCGTGGGCTTTCTCCACTTCGTCGAGCAGCACGATGGAATAGGGCTTGCGGCGAACGGCTTCCGTGAGAACGCCGCCTTCGCCGTAGCCGACGTAGCCCGGCGCGGAACCAGTGAGTCGGGAAATCTTGTGTTCTTCCTTGTATTCCGACATATTGATGACGACCATGTTGCGGTCGCCGCCGTAGAGAATTTCGGAGAGCACGACGGCGGTTTCCGTCTTGCCCACGCCGCTGGGGCCCACCAGGAGGAAAACGCCGATCGGCCGGCGTGGATCGGCCAGACCCGCCCGGCTGGTTTTAATTCGCTGGGCCAGGGCTTCGAGCGCGTGTCCTTGGCCGATGACTCTCTCCTCCATTTTTTCCTTCAAATTCAGGATGGTCTTGATTTCATCGAGCACCATCTTGCCGACGGGGATGCCGGTCCAATTGGAGACGATCTCGGCCACTGCTTGCCGATCCACCACGGGCATGACGAGCGGCGACTCGCCTTGAATCTTTTTCAGAGTCGCCATCTCCTCAAGGATGGCCTGACGCATTTTTTCCGCATCGGCGTCGCTGAGCCGCTCCTTGGAACCGGGGGCCGCGGCCACGTGTTTTTCGAGGAGGCTCCGCTTTTCCATGATGGATTCGACGTGAGTCCGCTCTTGGGCCAATCGTGCTTCCAATTCCTTTCGTTTAGCCTCGGCTTTTTGCAAATGTTCGCGCAGCTCGTCGAGCCGCTCCTTATGCTCGGGGGCGATGATATCCTCGCGTTCGAGCACTTCAATTTCAACCTGAAGATGCTCGATGAGACGGATGCAATCTTCCAGGTCGGCGGGGGTGGCTGATTGGCTGAGACCCACTCTGGCACAGGCCGTGTCCAGCAAGCTGACCGCTTTGTCGGGCAATTGGCGGTCGGGGATGTAGCGATGGGACAAGCGCACAGCGTCCTCGACGGCTTCGTCCAGAATGCGGACTTTATGGTGCTTTTCGAGGGGGCGAGCCACGCCGCGGATCATTTGGATGGCCTTGGCTTCGTCCGGTTCATCCACCTTCACGACCTGGAACCGGCGTTTGAGCGCGGGGTCGGTTTCGAACGACTTCTTGTACTCCGACCAGGTGGTGGCGGCGATCGTTCGCAATTCACCGCGCGCAAGGGCCGGTTTGAGCAAATTGGCGGCATCGCCCATGCCTTGGCCGCCACCGGCCCCCATCAAGGTGTGGGCTTCATCGATGAAGAGGATGATGGGCTTGGGGCTGGATTTGACTTCTTGAATCACGTTCTTGAGGCGATTTTCGAATTCGCCCTTCACACCCGCGCCGGCTTGGAGCAATCCCAAGTCAAGCACGCGAAGGTCCACGGCGCGCAGCGGCTCGGGAACGTCGCCCGCCGTGATTCGCAGGGCAAACCCTTCGACCACAGCCGTTTTGCCCACCCCCGCCTCGCCGGCCAGGATGGGATTGTTTTGCCGCCGCCGCGTCAGGATGTCGATGACTTGTCGAATCTCGGCGTCGCGGCCCACAACGGGGTCGATCTTGCCCCCTCGGGCCTGTTCGGTGAGGTTGGTAGTGTATTGATCGAGGGCTGGCGTCTTGGAGCCGGGGGCGGGTCCGGGGCCTGTGCCGGGAGCGCCGCCGGCCATGGGCGCGGCTTCGGTTTCGTATTCATCCTCGACGCTTCCCTTGATGATCACCGGGGCTTCGTTCTGCAAGGGGCGCTCAGCCATCTTGAACAGTTCCGGCGAGCTGCGTTCGATGCGCTGCTTTAAGGTGTCTTCCGTCAAAAGCGCGACCAACAGGAAGCCGCTGCGAATGCGGTTGGCGTTGTATTCCAGGGCCGCGAGCGTTCCGGCCTCGGTGAGCATCTTGAGAAGGTCCATCGACAACGAATAGTTGGACTCGTTGTTGCCGCGTTTGAAGCGATCCACCGCCTTGGTCAATTCCTCGGTGACTCGCGAGAGATTGATGTCGTATTGCCGCAGCATGCGATGCAAATCCGTCTTGTCCTTTTCGAGCAGTTTGAGCAGCCAATGTTCAATTTCCACCTGGTAGTTGGATCGATGGACGCATAACTGCGCGGCATCGAGCAAGGACCGGTGACACAATTCATTGAGGCGCTCCACGAGTTTTTTGGGTCGAATGGCGGCCAAGGCAGTGCTCCTTCTAGCATCAAAGCGAGTTTAACGAGTCATGTTAGGGATAACCAGCGAATCGCTTCGCCCACGAAAACGGCGTCATCCACGTCATTCTGGCAAGGCTCGGCGTGGATCCATGTGTTCCATCCGAGCCGGGGTCCTAAACCGCCATCGGTGGACAATTGACAGACAGGCACATCCTCTTTGCGGAGGACGAGTTGTACGTCGAAATCATACTCTGGACCTACAAATAACCGAATTAGGTGAGAAAGCAAGAAAAAGGACTTGCGGATCGGGATGGGGAAGTGATCCGGCAAGAGCTCCAAGAACTCCTCATAACGCAGGGGACCGACCCGGATGCGAAATTTACTCTGCAAGTCGCGCACGCGCTGGCCGACCACTACGTTCACTCCAAGTCCCGTGTTGTGCTCCGACCCCAATTGCGTTTGATCGGAGACATCGAGGTAGAGCCATTGTTCCTGGAACTGGACTACTTGTGCCGGCAAGCGAAAATACCCGCGAATCAAGGCTTCGAGATTGTAGGCATTGCGCGGACGCTGGGCCAACAGACCGGCATAATAGAGCAATCCCAGATCATTGATCCGGCCCAGGACCTGTTCCGGCTCCATCTCGTCGGTGGGATCGGCCCGTTCGATGGCGATCTGCATGCGCTGCCGCAAGGTGGGCTGCCCCATGCCGATCAAACTGAACAAAACGCGCGTGAAGAGGTCTGGTTCGGGCTTTTTGAATTCGCCGCGGGCATAGGCCACTGTGAAGTGGTATTTCTCCCATGCCCGAAAGAAGAAGGAGATGAGGCGATGGTCGAACAGGGCCAGCCAATCACGCAGCGCCGTTTTTTCCGGATGTTTAGAGTCGCGCTCAATGCGAATGAGCATTTCCGTGTAATGCCGCGGCATGACGCCGCTTGGCCCCGTCAATCCCATAAAATTGACCACGGCCAACGGCATGCCGCTGGGCGCGAGCGGCGGAATCACCTCATAAATGCTGCTCGCCGGAAACGCCGTGGATGCGCGCGAGCGAAAGCGCACGACTTCCTGGTTGGGGGGGCCGTCTCTTCCCAAGCGGACGCGCTGCGGTTGCAAGCGCTCCAAGATTTTGATGGCTTGGAAAATATCGAAGTTGTAACCTGAACTAAAGAGCAATTGTTCGACCGTGGGCGGATCGGTCGGCGCCGAGGCGGCGCTCCCTCGGGGCGAGCCTGCCGGTTCGGGCGGGAGGGTCATACCAGCGGTGTCAGTCCGGCCCGGGGTGGCCATTTCTTCAGGATTCCTTCGCGCTGCTTGGAGCGAATGGTCAATTGCGTGAACGAATTGATCGAAGCATACAGGGCTAGGAATTGCTCCAGCACCGAGGCAAAGAGAAAAATTCCCGTCCCCACGTATTTCGATTCGTCAAAATCCATTTGGACTTCCACACCCCGAGCGAATCCACCGAGGATGCGACCGACGACGCGGCGATGTTGAACTTGCAAAATGCCATCGATGATCTGCCGCGTGACGTTGGCCTGATGCTGTCCGGCCTCGCTGTCGGAAAAATCGTATAAGCGCAGCATTTCCCTCAGCGCGTCCCGGCCGCCCTCATCATCCATCAGCGACAGATGATTGAGCGTCAGATGAGAAATTAACCGCCAATGCTGGCCCCGTTTGGACACGGGGCGCAGCGAAATCGTCGGCATCCTCAAGCACCGAATCCGCTGCAAGGGGGCGGCCATTTCCAATTCGAAGCTGAGGTTGTCGCTCAATTGTTGTAATTTGGCAGGCAGTTCCCGATTAGTGCACAGGGTTCGAACGACCAGCACTTCCTCGGCCGGCAGTTTCGGATTAAATCCCAGGTCCACGAACTGCATGAACACATCCGTGCCGCGATCCCCCGCAACCATGGAGGGTTCGCGCGTCATGATCCAGAAGGTTTGGGGGCCTTCGTTCTTGTCCAAGTGCTTAAAGGAGTAAAAAGGATGATATTCCCGTGGGTGATCGGGATTGGCCGAGACCACTTCCGCGACACTATGGACTTCCATGCCATTGGGATGAGCCACGTCGGGAACCAGGCGATATTCCGACTTGAGTTGCGTGATGTTAATCGGCTCAGCCGTTTGTTCGAAGAGATTGACGATGGGCGTGCATCCCAATTGAAACATCTGGGCGTCCACGGCTTGTTCAACCGAGGTCAAAGTGCGATTCAAATACAGATCGACTTCCACGCGTCTTTGCCAGCCTACTCTGGCCACGTCCTTCCAGCCGGAAAGGTCCAGGAACCAGAATTTGGCGGGGAAGGAAAAGAATTCGGTGAGCAAGCGATACCCCAAAAAGGAATGACTGGGGTAGGGCAGCAATCCCTCGTCAGATTCGAACCCCACTTGCCGCAAAACTTGTTCAGGCTTGAAGATCATCGGCTCAGGAGAGGCTTGTTCGCGCTCCAGAGTTCGGAAAACGACCTGCTGACATTGATTGAAGATCAGTTCATATAAATCGGCCACGACGTGGCTTTCGCCGTTCAGGTAGATGCGCAGCCGGTCCAGCGACAGTTGATGAAAATTCAAGTCGCCCTGCATCTCGAATTGCATCCGCAGGACGGCCATGGTCCGTGGCAAAGCCTGAATGCCTTGGGGAAAGGGCGGCGTTTGCACCTTGGCCATGGTGATTTTTACAGGCCAAAGTTTCGTTTCATAAGCCGTGCGAAAGCGGCAAGGCAGGTCTTGAACCGGAGGGCTTCGCAGCATGCTATGCCGAGCTATGGGAAAACCATCCGGCATGCTCGAACGCTCGGGATCGAGTTCGAACTGCACCACGGCCATCGACGGAATGGGTGAAAGGTAGTGTGGATACAGAATGGACAACAGAGCGTCGGTTAGCTCGGGGTATTCATCATTGAGTTTGTTGTGGACGCGGGCGGTCAGAAAGGCAAAAGCTTCGATCAAGCGCTCGACGTGGGGATCGGCGCTGCGGTTGGGTTCAAGTAAAAGGCGACCTGCCGCAGCAGGATATTTCTTGGCGAATTCCTGCGCGATCTGTCGAAAATAGGTCAATTCGCGTTCATAGAAGCGATACAGGTCGTCAATCATGTCTCAGCCGATTTCACGGAATAGTGACCCGTGGACAATTCCAAAACGGTGTCGAAGGCCAATTCGGGAGAGGGTTCCACGTGCAATTTGCCCTCGATGCGATAGTGGAGGTTGCGATCCTTGCTATCGCCTACCGTGATGACCGCGGCCCGAACGTCCTTCAGCCTAGGTTCAAATTGCCTGACCACCTCCTCGATCATGCGGGCGATCTGTTCGCGCTGCTGGGGCGTGATCGAGTTCAGGGAGACCAGGTCGGGCAGCCCGTAGGCGGCAATCGAGCGGCGAACTTCCTGGTAGCGTTCGTCGATTTCGTGATGCGTTTGGCGCGTGTTGAGCAAGTCCTCCACGTCGCGGCGCACGGAATCGATCATTTGATTCACATCATACCCAAAGCGGCCAATGGTCCCTCCCGATTCGGGATCAATGAGTCGATCCAGGATCGTGGGCATGATCGCTTGTTGGTCCGGCGCCGGTTGACTCATGTTGTCGATTCAGGGTTGGTGGATTCCGAGGAGGCGGCTTCGCCTTCGCCAGTGGATTCGGGTTCCGGATGGTGAATGGTCAACTCGCGCCATTCGGGAAGTGGGATGGCATCCTCTTCCACCAGAATACATTTGAGGCCGACGCCCATGACCACGTCGCCTGGCAAAGTCTGCCAATCATTGCCCCGGCCAAGCTTGAATTGCGGGTCGGAAGCCGTGTGGGTATTCGGATAGAGCACGGGCAGCCAAACCTCGCCTGTGTCCCCATTGAGCACTTCTAGTTGCGCCGTCAGAGCATAGAGATCGCGGGGATATTCCGGCGGCATGACGTTTAAACTGGCGATGCTCTCGAAGGGAACCCAGTAATAGAGGCCATTGACCCAGACTTCCATCACTCCGGCCAAGAGATCATCGCAATCGCGAAGCTCGGAAAACGCTTTGCCATCCAACTCGCCTTTGAGCGGCGGCATCAACGCATTGGCTTGATGAACAAGCTGGCCAAAGGACTCCTGGTTGTTGGCACGCCATTGCCGCAGCGCTTCCAGGCGGAGGCGCACGTGTTCGGAGGGAGGAGAGAGCAATTTCGGTTCGCCTCCCGTGGTGAAGCAGGCGCGCCGGAGCCGTTCCGAGTCGAGCCAGCGCTTGTAAACAATGACCGTGGCGTCCCGTTCATCGCCAAAGGTGATGGCTTCAATTTGCTTTTGCGCCCGATCCAAGTCGCCTAGAAACAATAATAACTCGAAGAGGAAGAAACGTTTGCCTTGGTCCGCGGGATTGGCTTTGACGACCGCCAACTGCGCGGTGATGGCTTCTTCGAGTTGGCCGGCCTTGTACAGTTCGCTGGCGGTCATCGGGTTTCATGCCTTTTGCGAAAGGGAAAATGTCGGGGAATGACCGGCTCAATCCAAAGAAAACCTCATTCGTCGAGGCAAACAGCAACAACACAAGAACACCCTGGGGGGAGGATGTCCTTGTGTTTGCGTCTTGGTTGTTGGCTTGCTTTAGACAGCTTGGACCTTTTGAACATTCCAGCCGCCTTCGACCGGACGACCGACGTTGCCCTTGGCGTCCTGCAATTGGTACTTGATCTTGAACTCGGCGAACGAGAAGCTGACCGATTCCGTCGGCGTGTCGTCGCCGCCCGACGAACCCGACCACTGGATGCTGTCGACCATCACGCCGGTGAAGGTATAGATCAAGAAGGGGCTTTGCTTGCCGCCGGCTTTGCGCATCGTCAGGATGGCCGAGTCGATGTGAGTGCCCGTGCAGCAGCGTTGGAACAACACGGGGGAAGCCTTGTCGCACTTCTTCATGAAATTGAAGCTGGAGATCGTGACGCGTCCCGCACCAAAGCCTTCAGAGCCTGGCCCGATGGTCGAAGGGTTGGAAGCCCCGAACGACCAGGAGTACAATTCGATTTCGCCCACGTGACCTTCCGCCGTCGCCTCACCCGGAATACCATCGATTTTTAGATAACTATCGAACGCCATGACCACAACCTCCTTTGAAGGATGACTTTGCTAGATGCTTCGAGCCCAGGTTCGACTTCAACCGCGAAGACAACTCGTTGGGATCGACAACCTCCAGCCCCTGATTTGGATCATTTCAGGAGCTTTGACTTGTTCTATTCGTCAGTCATTTGCTCCTACCAAGCAATGCCATGACGAAGTGGAAACGTAACAGAAAAAAGGGAAAAAAGAGCGGCGTACCGAACCCAGTACGCCGCGGGAGTTTACGTTACGCCTTCTTGGGGACTTCCGCGACCAAGCGCATGGACGTCGAAAGCGTTTCCAATTGGAAGTGTGGTTTCAGATAAGCCACCGCTTCGTACCAGCCGGGCTTGCCTTTCACTTCCCGCACTTCGACCTTGGCGTCCGAAAGCGGTTTACGGGCCTTGGTCTCGTCACCCACGTCTTGCGGATTGGAGACCACATAATTCATGATCCAGCTATTCAGCCAACGTTCGCACTCGGGGGCCGTCATGTGCGACCCGATCTTGTCGCGGGCCATGACCTTGAGGTAATGGGCAAACCGCGAGATGTTGAGGATGTAGTTGAACTTCGCCGACAGTTCGGCATTGGCATTCGCGGCGGGATCGAAGTAACTCTTGGGCTTTTGACAGGACTGAGCGCCCATGAAAACCGCAAAATCCGTGCCTTTGGCATGCAGCAAGGGAAGGAAGCCAAGGTTGGAAAGTTCGAACTCGCGACGATCCGAGATGGCGATTTCCGTCGGGCATTTCATCGCCACGTCGCCTTCGTCCGTTGGGAACGTATGAACGGGCAAGCCTTCCACCTTGCCGCCGCCCTCGACGCCGCGGGTGCGGGCTAACCAGCCATACTTGGCATAGGCATCCGTGATGCGCGCTGCGTAGGCCCAAGAGGCATTCATCCACAAGTAGTTGTTGTGGTCCTTGCCATCGACCTGTTCTTCAAAGTTGAATTCACTGACGCGCTTGAAATTCGCACCGTAGGGCAGCCGGCCCAAGACGCGGGGCATGGTCAAGGCGGCATACCGGGAATCTTCCGAGTCGCGGAAACTGCGCCAAGCGGCGTATTCATCGCCCATGAAGATTTTCGCCAGATCGCGCGGGGCACTCAGGTCCGTGAAGCTATTGAGATTGAATAACTTGGGGCTGGCTGCCGTCACAAAGGGAGCGTGCGCCGCTGCCGCCACGTTGGAAATCATCTTGAGGAGGCTGATGTCTTCCGCGCTGCGGTCGAATTCATAGTCGCCCACCAACATGCCGTAAGGCTCGCCGCCCAGTTGACCATACTCTTCTTCATAGACTTTCTTGAAGAGGGCGCTTTGATCGAACTCCACGGCTTTTTCCAAATCCTTGAAGAGATCGCGCTTTGAGGCATTGAGCACGCGAATTTTGAGCGTTTCGCCGGTTTCCGACTGATGGACCAGATAGTGCAGGCCGCGCCAAGTGCTCTCGAGCTTTTGGAACTCCTCGGCGTGCATGACCTCGTTCAACTGATCCGAGAGTTTTTGATCGATGGAATTAATCCAGTACTTGATGCTGGCTTCCACGTCCTTGGAAACCACCTGGCCGGGTTTGATGACTTCCTTCAAGAACTGTCCCACGACGTCGCGATTGCGGGCCCGTTCTTGTTCGTTCAAGGGTTTGGTTAAATCCAAGATTTGATCCAGCAGGCCACCTTCGGCTTCTGTCGTCGTTGCGGCCGCGGCTTTAGATTGAGCTTCTGCTCCCATCGGTTCTATCTCCCTAAAGAGTTCACTATTTGGAGGAAAGGGGTCTGGGGTTGCACTTCATTTATTCAGCCGCGGGGGGTTTTTCTTCAAGGCCCATTTGCTTGGCCAGGTTCATCGCCTTTTCCGTGTTGGCGAGGATTTCCGCCAGTTTGCCCTCAAGTTTGTCGTTGCCTTCCATCTTGCTCAACAACTGCGTCAACTTGTGGCGCATGTCCATCAGTTCTTTAAGGGCAGGAATCTGCTCGGCCACGCGCGCGGGTTCGAAATCGTCAATGTGCTTGAAATTCAATTCGACGGCTAATTTCGTGTTGTCGCCGGTCAGCTTATTTTCCACCTTCATCGCAACGCGCGGCGTGGATTTGGCCATCACGCTATTGAAGTTATCACGATCGATGGGCACGAATTTGCGCTCCTTCATGGGGCGCAACGGGTCCTTCGGTTGACCCGAAAGGTCCGCCATCACGCCGACAACGAACGGAAGTTCCTTCTTAACCATCGCGCCGTTTGTTTCGACGTCGTAGGTGATTTGCACACGGGGCCGACGAACGCGGTCTAACTTCTTCTGTGTACTTTCGCTGGACATGGAATATCTCCTCGTTGAAACTAAGTCTCGACACCTTGTGCCGATGGTGGAGTCTGTTCTATAAACCGACAACCCATGCCGATTGAGGACAAAGGGTTCCGATCATCTTATGCTTAACCGACCAGGCCATCATTGTCAAAAAGAATCATCCCCATTTCCGATACTTTGACACTGCTCGCCTCAATCTTGAGCCTGTTTGGGAAATGGTGGAAGGGTTCAAAGGGCATTGTCTCTATCGTTGCAGGACCTTTTCCAGCACCGGATCGCGTCCCTGGCGATAGTCCTCGATGGTCGTTTCGATCAGAACGTCAGGCATGAGGCTGGGAGAGTCTTCCTGCATCGTTTTGAAATACTTGGTGGAATATTGAATGGGCAGCTTGGAATGGGGCAAAGTGAAAACCTTGACCTCGCCATAGGCATTGGGTTTTTGGCCCGTGGGTTCGCCCACGAGGGTAGCCTTGGTTGCCCGTTTCAATTCCAACGCGTTGAGCAAGCCCGATGAAAACGTCCGGCGACCGATCAACACATGGATTTTTCCGGGCTGATTGAGCCAAGGTCTTTGCCCGATCCCCAAGAGAATGGGCATGAAGAGGACCGAATTGCCTCCGGTGTTGTCTCTCAAGTCGATGATCAATTGTTCTGGTCTCTGCTGGTCCAGATCGTCAAGCAGCGTCTTGGCCCATTCGTTGATAGTCGGCTTCGGCATGGAAGCGCAGCGGCGATAGCAGACGTACATCGCCTTCTTCTCGGCGAGAAAACGATGCCAATAAAACTTGGCTCGATCCTGATAGCGAAGCGGTAATTGGATTTTGTTGGCATCCAGCAATTCAGCCCAGGAGCGAACTTGCGCCGCCGCGGTGGCCGTGAAGGAAGCTTCTTGAGTGGTGCCATCGGCCATGACAAATCGAAAACTGGCCGGCTCTTGACTTGGCACCAGATTCAAGGCCGTTAAAATGGGTGCGGAGATCAAATAATTCGGTAGCTGTTCACGGAGCCATTGTTCATTTTCATGAGCGATCAAGGGAGTGATTGCCTTTAAGATTGAGTCGCAGTCGTGTTGGCCGATGCCGACCCATTTGCCTCCAAGGATGTTCGCGTGTTCGGACGCCGTGCGCACCGCATAAAAGCCATTCTTGAGCCAGATCAACTGACAGGGGTAGATTTGACGAAAGAAGGGTGCTGCGCCCACGTTCGTATGCGAATCGCCCGCGGATGCGACGAGACTCATGAACCGTAAACTAATTTGCTCATCCGTCAATTGATTGAGTTCGGCTTCAAGGGCTTCGACCTGCTTTTGAAAGTCCTCGGCTTTGAGGTGGGCATAGAAGTTTTTGTGTCGCTTAGGCAATTCTTGAACCAGGAATCGGAGGTCTTCTTGCCAGCGTTGAAGTCGGTCATCTGCGGGTCGAGCCAAGACTAAAAGCCAATATCCGGCCAGCAGGCTGCACAATAGGGTTACGAGTGGTTTCATTCATGCCTCAGTTTAGTGAGTGACTTGGATCATGCATCGTTCTTTAATTTATAAATAATTATGAAATGAGTTGCCCTTCGTGAGCCAATCAATTATAACTCTTGATCATTAGAAAGTAATCACAATTGCCAGTCAAATGGAGTAGATCAATGATAAAACGCATTTGGAAGGTGATGCTGTTGAGCCTGCTTGTGCCAAGCCTAGTGCTCGGCCAAGGTCGCATGATAGCCGTGGATAGCAGTCGAGCCTTGTACGAAATCGACATCACCACGGGAGCCAAGACGCTCATCGGCACGGTCAGCTCGAATGCCGGCACGACGGGCGGTTTGGCCTATGATCGAACGAACGGTATCGTCTACCTGACCTCCACCTCTCTCGATTCGGTGTTTACTCTCGACCTTGTCACCGGCACGGCAACGCTCATTGGAGCTTATGATCCCTCGGTGCCTGCCATCGTGATGCACGGGCTCGAATACGACGACAGCACCGGCATCCTGTATGGCGTGTCCTCGCACAACAATGGTCTTTACAACATCGACAAGACCACCGGCGCCGCCACACTGATCGGCACTTCGTCGCTGACAAGCTTCTCCAATTTGGGTTACAACTCCGACACGAACGTGATGTATTCGACCAATAGTGGAACCGACAGTTTTTACCTCATGGATCGATCGACTGGCGGGGTGACCCTGATCGGCGCTCTCTCCGGGCCGACGAATCCCAATGGCCTGGCTTACAATCCCGACAATCAAACGATGTACTTGGTCGATAATACGACGGACTTTCTTTATACCATCGATCTGGCGACGGGAGCAGCCACTCAAGTCGGTTCGACAGGCACGGGTAATTTGCTTGGCTTGGCCTATATTTCAGCGATACCCGAGCCTTCAACCATCCTGCTGACAGGCATTGGCTTCGCCGCCATGTTCGGTTGTTGGAAACGCCGACGCAGGCAAAGGAAATCCAAGACACTCAGTAGCCGATGAAATCTAGTGATTGGCTAATTGGGACGGAATCGACTCAGCGGGTCAGTGGCATGGCAAGGGCCATCAGGAGCATATCTTGATGGCCTTGTTCGTTAGATGGAAGGAATGCGCACGGTCTTTTTGCAGCCGGAACAGTTGACTTTCTTGCCGGCGTGAACTCGGAGCACGGTGAGCGGTTTCTTGCAGGCCGGACAAGGGAAACGCATCTTCTCCGGTGAAATCGGGGCATCAGCCTCGTCCTCGAAAGAGTCTTCCTCAAGTTTGCGGCCGCGAATGAGACTGTAGCTTTCCTTGGCGGCCAAGGCGAACAGTAGCGCCGCGCCGATGCCCCCGCTCAGGATAGCATAGCGGATGTGGTCGATGGCCTGGCTGATGACCGTCGCTTGGCTCATTTCATCGTAGGCTTTCAAACCCTCGCCCAATGCGCCTCCAGCTTCCCTGACGCCGGGGATAAAGCTCTCCTTGCCAGCCGCCGATCCAACTCGAATGCCCCCTTGAAGCCATTGCTTGAACTGACTCGGACCTGGCTTTTGAATGAGCCACTCGGGTTGAACCCAAACGGTATCGGTGAGGGATTCCACTTTGCCAAACATCGCCATGCCTACGCCCAAGCCCACCCCCGCGCCGAGCACGCAGCCGATGATCGCGCTCAACAAGCGCGGGGCTGGGTGCGTGAGGATGGTAAAGGGAGAGGCCATTTTGGACCAACGCTTGCGAATTTGGTCCGTTTTCTCGATCTGATTGGTTCGAAGCATGCGACCCAAGTGGCAAATCGAAAAGGGTCCGGTTTCAACGTCGCCGCGTTGGAGATACCACCTGGGAACGTAATAGAACCAGAAACCAAACAGGATCACTAACACTGGAATGGCAAAGATGAGAGCGGGGATGATTTGACCCGCCATGGATGGTGTCCCAGGATCGTCGGGTACAAGCAAATATGCGTAAAGAGCTCCCAGAACGAACACCACCAAAAGCGAACCAACAAAGCGAAGCAGCATGATAAGTAAGTTCCATTAACTGGGGCCAGGCGGTTCGACTCATCAACCATGCGTCGACAGTATTCATTCAATCATGCTATTCAGTGTACCCTTATTTTTTTTGTTGCCACAGTCCCAAAACGCGTCCGTCAGGGTCCTCAAATAAAGCCAGACAGCCCATACCGGGAATTTCCTGCTTTTCAACGATGACCTTGCCGCCTGCTGCCGAGATCTTTTTCAGGTAAGTATCGAGATCTTCCACGTCGATGTAGAACGCCATATTGCCGGGCCAAGGGCCAGGTTTGGGGGACATGACACCGCCGTTGATGCCGCCTTGACCGCCCGTACTGACTATATGGTAATTGATCTCCGGGATGAAGTTGATGTGCCAATCAAAGATCTTTTGATAAAACGCGGTGAGTTTCGTAGGATCATTGGACTACAATTCCCAGTGGACGACCGGTCTTCCCATGAGATTCTCCCTTGTTGATGAATGGCAACATTGGTGTGACGAGGCAGGTCGATGCCGCCTTTATACCTTGTCCCGCAGCAAGGTACAAACAAGTTTCATGCCAAGAGGATTTATCCGTTGACGCTGAGCATTCCATCTGCGTCACGATTTGTGTCAGGACGTTGTACCTGGCCCAGCCATGCGAAATCAGGCTTAGAGGATCATCAAGCTGCCTTGCGCGTCAGCAGCCAAGGGGCGAGGGCAAAAAATGCTAGTAGACCGAAATAGACCAGGTTGGAAACAAGATCGCGATGCGTGAAGACGTCTTGTGGCGGCATGCCGCGCAAGACGACGCCCACTCCCATGTCCGCGATGAGCACCAAGCCGGCCGCGATCAACCCGACGCCGATTTTGGTCACCGATGCAAAATTTTTGCACAGGCGTCTGCTTACCCACAGAGCCGTGAGATAAATCGCTACGAGGAGCAAGCATGCCTCCATCAGCTCCGCCGTTCGGATGCCGATTTGTGGAATGAGCCACATCGTGCGCAACACGCCAAGTAAAAACCCGATGGCAAACATGACGCAAAAGTAGATTAGGGCGGCTCGAAACACGACTAGGCCCTCTTTTCTTGGAATACGGGAGCAACTGGCACGAAAATTGTACTGTTCATGCTGGTTGAAATTCTAACATGAAGGCAGATTGAAAGCTCCATCCATGATCGGCGATTTCGATGCAGTGGGGCGGAGTCAACGAGGAGTGAAAATCATGTCGACTGGAGTCGAATCCAACGTGAACCAAACCGTACTTAAGAGGTTTGCTCGAGGTTGGGTGATCGGAGGCTTGTTCTTTTTTGCAGCCATTCTTTGGCTTGGCTTTTTCTTTGGGAGTCGCTTCCAAGAAGAAGAAGCCAATCGCAAGGCCACGGCCATGGCGATGAAGTTGGTCGAGACCTATTATCTAACCCGCGCCCAGTGGCCAGGCTCTTGGTCGGATTTCGACCAGTTCACCGAAGAGGATCGCAAAAAGCTCATCAGCGGTCGCTATTTGGATTGGACCGGCGCCATGAAGGAGTTGCAGCAGCGTGTCATGATTGATTTTCAGTTCAAACCGAATGAGGCACGGGTCAAAGACTTCAAGGATTTCTCGGCGATCAAGCCCTTCGTGGCCACGCAAGGCATTCAAGAAGCGGAAGAATACCATCAACTCCTGGATGCCTTGCGAAAAGTTCCCACGCGATAGCGAACTTCAAGGCTCGAGATCGGTCGCCGTGGACAGGCTGTCCGTCGCTTCCACCTCAAGCCGATCCTTCACATGCTCAACCCCCGTCGTGGACTGGATCAGGTCCAAAGCGCGTTTCTTCAATGACGCGCTCGCCACGCGGCCCTCCACGACGAGCACATCACCTTCCATCCGGAAGTGTATTGGGGCCTTGACCAAGGGTTGATCCCAGCGCAATCGCGCTTGGACGCGATCGAGGAGGGGCCATTCCTCTGGCGTTTTCGGAATCTCAGCCACGGTGCGCTGCATTTTCGCCAGCGCCTCTTGGCCGAGTTGTCCCACTTTGTCGAGAACTTTATCGCCGACTTTCCTGACTTTCATCATCTCGCGGTCGTCGCAGCCCGTGATGAGGATACAAAGAAACAAACCAAGGGTGGGTCCGCGCATGAAGTCATTCTCCTGCCGCGAGTCAGTCCATGGTCGAGCAGCGTGGATGGCCGATGGCTCTAGGGAGCAAGGTTGTGCTCTCTAAGTTTGTTCGACAACCAACGCACGACCGTGGGGAACATGTTGAGAGCCGTGGCCTCGTCGTGGCGGCCGGAAGGGTCGCGCATCACCGTGGCGCCGATGTTGCGCTGCTCCAAGGCGTAGAGAAAGCTCTCCGCTTGGGCATCAAGATTAAATTCATCGTAAGCGCCGTACCCAATGAACATGTCGAGCATGCCATGTTTGAGGTTGAAGCGATCGAGCATTTCGATGGGATTTTCCTGACTCACCAGGGCTAGGGCCGCGTCGGGATCTTGGCCGAAGACAGGATAGGCGAAATTGCGGATGCGGATGCGGAAGATGCCGAATTCGCCGACGACTTCGCGCGGATTGTCGAAGTTGTCTCGCCAGCACCAATTGTTGGGATTGAAGTTGGCGAAATAGCCACCGCAACAACCCATCCAGCGCAGATTGAGAGCCGGCATGACGCCGATCACGATGCCGAACCGTTCGGGGTGCTTGATGGCCATGTTGTAAGCGCCGAAACCGCCCATCGAGACGCCGCAGAGAATGTGAGCCTTCGCCTCCGGCCGGATGAGGAATCGGGAATGCAAAAACGCCCACACGTCCTCGAACACCCAATCGTGGAATTGACCTCGAGGACCGTTGATGTAGAAACTGCCTGGCTCGAAGCGGCTGGGATTTCCAGCAATGCTGCCGTCGGGCACGGCCACGATCATCGGCGGAAGCTGGCCGGTGCGAATGGCTTTGTCCAGGGGTTTAACGATGAATTCGATAAAGGACTTTTCATCCTGAAGCACGCCATGCATGTAGATCATGATCGGATATGGCTTTTCAGGATCATAGCAGGGAGGCAAATAAACGTACAAATCGCGAAAACAGCCCAGCGATGGGGAATAGATGCGGCGATCCACCCCATGATTGGAGGTGAAATCCAGAACCTGTCCATGTAGTCCCCAAATACGCACGCGTGCCGCCGTTTCGATCAGCGGGCAGCACGGGCTGGCCTGTCCAGGTGCGGTTTCCTTGGCTTGGTCCTGGCCGATCAGGTGCAAGGCCGGAAGCATGAAGAGAAGGAAGACGAAAACAGCTCTACCCAATCCTTGCCTCACGATGACTACTCCTGATGCAATAAACCACTGCTGTCGCCCATCAACCATGCCGCGTGAAAATTGATTCGACGACCCATCGGCCTGAAATTCAAATCGGCCGGGAATGATCCGAAAATAATTCAAGGAACTTGAACGATCGCGCGAGCCGTAGGGTTCGTATCAAATGGAGCGTGAGAGAAGGGGGCAATGTTCGATCATCGTCCAGGTCGATGCAGAAGGCGGTGCACCACGCGCAAACCCGACCAGACCTCATCGATCGCGCAAACCTTGTTATCAACAAGCCCCTCGGCCAGGGCCAGGTCGCGAATCACGTCTTCAGACAAATCCGTAGCCACCTTGGAGGCCTTTTTGGGCCAGGCGAACCAGAGCGATCCGTGAGGATTCAACCGCTTCACCAGGCGAGGGAAAACGGCCTGAAGTTCAGCCTGGGTCTTGAAAAAGGCCACCATCAAGTCGAAGGAGGCCCGTGATCGAGGCCGCAGTCGATGAAGACGGGGAGGAAGCGGGACCAGGCGTGCTTCCCAATCCGATGGTGGATGGTAAAAGGCGACAGTTTGTCCAGCCTTAAAGCCTAGTTTTTGGACGAGCGGCGTTGCCGAATAGCCAGCCACGAAGCCTTATCCTTTGGCCAATTCTTCTTGCATGATCCGCCGAATTTCGTCGGTCGGCGCCTTGCCCTTCGTTGCGCGCATGATCGGACCCACCAAAGCATCCATGGCCTTGGTTTTGCCGGCTTTCACGTCAGCCACGGCTTTGGGATTGCCAGCAATCGATTGGCGCACCAACGCACGCAATTGCTCGGGATCGAAAGCGACGTCCAGCCCTAATTCGTGCACTAGCGCGGCTGGAGGGGTTCCCTTGTCAAGCATCAACGCGAAGACTTCACGGGCCTTGGGTTTGTTGATGTTGTGTTTTTTGACCAGTCCCATGAATTCCGCCATCAGGGGTGGCTGCATCGGTAAGGCTTCGATGGCGATTTTGCGGTCGTTGAGCGCTTGTAAGATCTCATTGCTGCACCAGTTGGCGCTGGCTTTAGCGTCCTGGCTGAGCTTGGCGAGCTGTTCGAAATAGTCTGCAAAGGCATGACCCTGCAGGGTGATGACCTTGGCGTCATAAGCGGAAAGACCATATTCCGCTTGCAAGCGTTGTCGACGTTGAGCGGGGGCCTCGGGTAACGCTTCGCGCACTTGGGTTATCCACGCCTCGTCGACGACCACCGGCACCAGGTCCGGCTCCGGGAAGTAGCGATAATCCGATGCCTCCTCCTTGCGCCGCTGAATGAAGGTTTCCCCCTTGGCGTCATCCCATCCCGCCGTGGCCTTGGCCACCTCGCCCATTTTGCGTCCGGTTTGAATGAATTCCTTGTACTGCCGGTCGGCTTCGTACAAGATCGCCCGCTCCACGGCCCGAAAACTATTGAGATTTTTCACCTCGACGATGGGGGTGGGTATCTTCTCCCCTTCCTGGTGCACGCGGACGTTAACGTTGGCATCGACGCGCAAGCTGCCTTCCTGCATCTCACAATCGGAAACCCGCATTTCGCGAAGGAGCAGGCGCAGTTCCTCGAGATAGGCCTTGGCTTCCTCGGCGCTGGCAATGTCGGGTTTGCTCACGATCTCGCACAGCGGCGTCCCTGCGCGGTTTAAGTCCACCAGGCTGTCGCGGCTATGGCCTTCCTCATCATGCATCATCTTGCCCGCATCCTCCTCGAGATGGACGCGGATGATGCCGACGCGCTTGGTGCCGGCAGAGGTTTCGATTTCGAGATAGCCTTCCTGGCTGAAGGGCAAGTCGTATTGGCTGATCTGATAGTTTTTCGGCAAGTCGGGATAGTAGTAGTTCTTCCGATCCCACTTGGTGAAAGGAGCGATTTGACAGTGCAGCGCCAAGGCGGTTCGCAAGGCTAGATCGAACGCGCTGCGGTTCATGACGGGCAAGACCCCGGGCATGCCGATGCAAATGGGGCAGGTGGCGGAATTCGGCGGAAGGCCGAACTGGGTGCTGCAACCGCAGAACAGTTTACTCTTCGTGAGAAGCTGGACGTGGACTTCCAATCCAACCACGATGTCAAAGGCAGTGGATTTGGCTTTCATCATGCGTTCCTTCCGATCATCTTGCTGGGAGGCGGTCACGTCTGAATGGCGGGCCGTCGCATATGCCAATCGGTGGCACGCTCATACATGCGGGCGATCCGCAGCAATTTCTCCTCCTCAAAAGGCGGTACTTGCAAATGCAAGCCGATGGGCAAACCGCTTTTCGTGAAACCGCAGGGCAGGCTGAGTCCCGCGATGCCAGCCAGGTTGCAACTGATCGTGTAAATGTCGGAGAGATACATCGACAGCGGGTTGGCCATCTTCTCGCCAGCGCGAAAGGCCGCGGTCGGCGCCGTTGGGCCGATGATCACATCGCATTCCGCGAAGGCCCGGTCGTAATCCTGTTTGATGAGGCGGCGCACTTTCAAGGCGCGCACGTAATAGGCATCGTAATAGCCGCTGGACAGGGCATAGGTGCCGAGCATGATGCGGCGCTTGACTTCCTTGCCGAAGCCTAAGCCGCGCGACCGACTGTACATGTGGATCAGGCTGTCGTAATGGGCGGTCCGAAAGCCGTAATGCACGCCGTCGTAACGGGCCAGGTTGCTCGAGGCTTCGGCCGTGGCCACGATGTAATAAACGGCGACGGCATATTGGCTGTGCGGCAGGGAAATGGATTTGATCGCGGCGCCTTGCTTGGTGAATGCTTCAAGGGCCAACATCAGGGCCATCTCTACTTCGGCATCCAAACCTTCACCGAAAAATTCCTTGGCGACGCCAATAGTCAAAGGCGCGACCGGCCGTTCAAGCGCGGCTCGGTAGTTCGGCACCGGTTGGTCGACGCTTGTGCTATCTTTCGGGTCATGACCGGCGATCACTTCCAACAGCAGGGCCGCGTCCTCAACATCGTGCGTGAAGGGGCCGACTTGATCCAGTGAACTGGCAAAGGCCACGAGACCGTACCGCGAGACTCGGCCATACGTTGGCTTCAAGCCGACGATGCCGCACATGGCCGCCGGCTGACGGATCGAGCCGCCCGTATCCGTCCCCAAGGAGAGCGGGGCTTCACTGGCGGCGACGGCAGCGGCGGAACCGCCCGAAGAACCTCCCGGAATACGGCTCAAGTCCCATGGATTGCGCGTGGGGAAAAAGGCGCTGTTTTCCGTCGACGAGCCCATGGCGAACTCATCCATGTTCGTCTTGCCGATAAGGATGGCATCAGCTTGTTTGAGGCGTTCAATGACGTGGGCATCGTAGGGGGGGATGAACTTTTCCAACATTTTGCTGCCGCAGGTCGTCGGTCGGCCGCGCGTGCACAGGACGTCCTTGACCGCCACGGGAATCCCCGCCAGCTTTCCCAACGGTTCGCCGCGCTGGCGTTTGCCATCGATGGCCCGAGCCTGTTCCAGGGCGTGGTCGCCATCGACGTGTAGAAAAGCTTTTACGTGGGGGTCAAACCGGCCGATGGCCTCCAGGCAAGCGGTTGTGATTGCCTCGGCCGTGGTCTGGCCTTTGGCCATCTGGTCCAACAATTCGTGAGCTGGTCTTTCGTTGAGTTGCATCAGGCGCCTGAGACCTCCTTAAACCGCTCCTATTGGCTTTCACCATGAAAAAAGGCATCCAGGAAGGGATGCCTTGCACCGACCGCGGCAGGACGGGCCAATGCCGTCAATCCATCACGGCCGGGACGGCGTAGAAATCTCCCTTGCGCGCCGGGGCGTTGGCCATCGCTTCGTCCACGGGGAGCGAGGGGCGAAGCTCATCCGCGCGGAAGACATTTTGCAAAGGCAGCGGATGCGACAACGGCTCCACGCCATCCACGTTGACTTGCTGAAGTTGGTCCACATAGGACACAATGTGACTCAGCTCGCGGGCAAACGGTTCGATCTCTTGCGGATCGAATTCGAGCCGAGCCAGATGAGCCACCCAACGGATTTGATCGCCGGTGAGAGCCATGGCGCTGCATCCCTACACAGGAGGTTAAATTTTGGCCTTGGCCGGATCGAAGGGCTTGTGCTTGGTCGGCTTCTTGACCAATCCGCTGCGGATGGCCTTGACGCTGACCCACATCCTGACGACCTTGCCATCCACCTCGACCCGAATCTTTTGCAGATTGGGTTTGAACTTGCGGCGGGTAATGCCGGTGGTTTTGCGGCCCACGCCGCCCAAATACTTCGCCTTGCCTCGGCGGGTGATGCGGTTGCCAAAGGTGGCCTTTTTCCCGGTCACCGCGCACTTCTTCGCCATCTCTCGGACTCCTCGTGACAGGGGCCAACCGTGTAGAATAAGGGCCAGCCCTTTCGCGACATGGCCGGGGATCAATCCTCCAGCCAAGGATCATCTACTTAGAATAGGACATCTTAGAAATTGAGCCAAGGGTTGCAAGGTGAGCCTGTGAGACTGGAACGTATTCATCGAAGGAGGGTACACTCTTCGAGCTGATGCAACAAAGAATAATAAGGCCTTAGAGGAGGTCATCAGGGTCATCCCCAGGACTCCAGGGGCTTGAAGTCGACCGGTTTCTTGCTAAAAAGCTACCTGAGCTTGAACTCCATCTACCGGCAGCTCCTCTCTTGACCGCCACTATGGTTACTTCATGAACGTGATCGTTGTCGGCGCTGGCGAAGTCGGCTTTCATATCGCGGAGCGGCTTTCCAAGGAAGGTCACGACGTCACCGTCATCGAGAGAAATCGGCAGAAAGAGCAATACCTCAAGGCCAAGCTCAACGCCTTGGTGGTGCGGGGCAGCGGGGCGAGCGCCGAGGCCCTGGAGCAAGCCCACATTGAAAACGCCGATTTGTTTATCGCCGTCACCGATCAAGATGAGGTCAACCTCGTGTCCTGCTTGCTCGCCCATGAAAGCGGCACGAAGCGGATCATTGCCCGCATCAAAAGCCTCGAGTACACGACCGCGGAATGGGCGCAAAACGCTCGCAAGTTGGGGATCGATTTGCTGATCAATCCCCAAAATGTCGTGGCCGATGAAATCTATCGCATCGTCTCGTACACGGCGGCGAGCGAAGCAGCGGAATTCGCCAACGGCCGGGTGGTCTTTTTGGGCTATCCGATCAGCCGCGGCAGCCCCCTGGCGGGCATCACGCTCAAGGAATTGGCGGGCATTCGCGGCATCTACCGGATGGTCGTCACGGCTATTGCCCGCAACCACGACACGATCATCCCCCGTGGTGAAGACGCCTTTCAAGAAGGCGATATCGTTTACTTTGTCTGCAACAAGCGGGATGTGCCAGCGATCAACTACCTGTTCGAGTTTGAAAAAGCACCGTCCAAGTTGGTGTTCATCCTGGGCGGCGAACGCGTTGGGGAAACCCTGGCCCGCAAGCTGGTCAGCATGGGGCTGCGCGTGAAGCTGTTCGAGCCTGATCCGCAACTGTGCGAACGATTGGCCGAGGAGCTGGACGACGTGGTGGTGCTGAACAGCGAGGGCACGGACGTCGATACATTGAAGCACGAAGGCATCGGCGACTGCGACACCTACATCACGGTCACGGGGAACGAGCAGACCAATATCTTGTGTTCGCTTCTGGCAAAACGCCACGGGGCGAAGCGGGCGATTGCCATGGTGGACCGTCATGAATTCGTCACGCTGGCCCCCAGCCTCGGCGTGGATGCCTGCGTCAGCCCGCGCCTGGCGATTGCCAGCGCGATTCTCCGCTACGTCCGGCCGACCGGCGTGGCGTCGCTGGCCACGGTCGAGTATAGCAATTCGGAAGTCTTGGAGATGGTCGTCCCCGTCGGCAGCCCCATCCCGCGTAAACCGTTGAAAGAACTGGACATCCCCAAGGGAGCGATCATCGGCGTCATTGTGCGCGGGGAACAGGTCGTCATTCCCAGCGGCGATGACCATCTGGAGCCTGGCGATCATGTGATCGTCTTCACGCTGCCCGAGGCGATTGCTCGGGTCGAACGCTTTTTCTCTTGAGCATGAACCATCGCCTTACTTTTCACGTGCTCGGCGGGCTGCTCCTGTTTCTAGGAGTCATGCTGCTGACGCCCATTCCCTTTGCACTCTATTACGGCGACGGCCAACTCGGCACGTTTGTTTTCTCCGCCACGGGAACGTTTTTAGCGGGCGGTTTCTTGTTTGGTCGTTATCGGAGCCGAGAGGAACTCACCTTGCGCGAGGGATTCGCCATTGTGACCTTTGGCTGGCTTAGTTTCGCCCTATTTGGCAGCTTGCCGTATATGATCTCTGGCAGCCTGCCTCATCCGATCGATGCGTTTTTCGAGTCCATGTCAGGCTTTACTACGGCCGGGGCCTCGGTCTTTACCGACGTCGAGGCCAATCCCAAGAGCCTCCTGTTCTGGCGGGCGCTGACCCAATGGATCGGCGGCATGGGGGTCATTGTCTTGGGCGTGGCTATCTTGCCGCTCTTAAGCGTGGGAGGCATGCACCTGTTCGAGGCGGAATCGGCTGGCTTAAGTCCGACCGCGGATCGCCTCACGCCGCGCATTCAAGACACGGCCCGTTTGCTTTGGGGGGTGTATGCACTCGTAACCATGGCGGGCACGTTGCTGCTCTGGTTGGGGGACATGAGTTTCTTTGATGCGATTTGCCATGCGTTTTGCGCCATCGCCACGGGCGGCTTCTCCACCCGCAATGCCAGCCTTGGAGCGTTTGGCACGTATAGTCAGATGATCATGATAGTCCTCATGATGCTGGGAGCGACCAGCTTTTCGCTGCACTATTATGCGCTCCGAGGATATTTCGGAAGATACTGGACCAGCGACGAAGTCCGCTTTTTCTTGGTATTCGTGGCAGGCACGATTCTGATCGTTTTCCTGGTCAACTGGCAACACTACAACAACCCCTTGCTCAACCTGCGCGATGCGGCGTTTAACGTCATTTCCGTCTTCAGCACCACCGGGTTTGCCAGCACCGATTATAAACAATGGCCCGTGTTGGCGACTGCCCTTCTTTTCGCCGCTTGCTTTGTCGGCGGCTGCGCGGGTTCGACTTCCGGAGGCCTTAAGCAAGTCCGACTGCTCATCCTCCTCAAACACGCTTGGCTGCAGTTATCCCGACTGCTCCATCCTCGGCAAGTGAAAGTGCTCAAGCTCGATCGCCGGCCCATCTCCCCGGATATCATCCAAGATGTCTTAGGATTTACGGTGCTCTTTCTCGGCGTCTTGGTGATTGCCACCCTGTTGTTGACTGCCACCGGGATTGACCTCATCACGGCAAGCACTGGCGTGATCGCTTGCCTTAGCACCGTCGGTCCAGGACTGGGCGACGTCGGTCCGATGGATAACTATGCCGGACTCCCTTACTTTGCCAAAGTGGTGCTCAGCCTGGTTATGCTCCTGGGCCGATTGGAAATCTCCACAGTCCTGGTGTTGCTCTTAGTTTCGTTCTGGAAGAGATAAGCAGTTCTTAGACCGATAAGTCGTGGATGTGTCCTACCTTCTACCGAACCGGTTTCGGCTCGGCAGTTAGAGTCGGCTCTTTCGGGAAGGTGATGCCTGCATAGACATCGAGAAGTGGAATTTGGACAGGGACTGAGTGGAACTTGAGCATATCGTTAAGGCCGACGAAAGCGATTAAGGCCCAGGAGCCATCCTCCTGGCGAACGAAACGTTCGCAGACCGGTTCATCTTGGGCGACCAGAAGATATTCCTTCAAGCTTGGGATTTGCTGATAGTGGCGAAACTTGGCGCCCCGGTCGTACTTCTCCGTGGAGGGAGACAGGATCTCGATGATGGCCGTCGGGTTGAGGAGCGTATCGCGGTCGAGGGGGTCGAACTCGCCTGGACCGCAGAGGATGAGTAGGTCGGGATAAGTGTACAGGCCAGTGCGTTCGACCAAGACTCTCATGTCCCTCGACATCGTTCGACATGGACCACCCTTAAGCCGAGCATATAGCTCGCCAACGAGGTTGTCGTTGATGAGATTGTGTTCGCGGCTGGCGCCGGCCATGGCGAACATTTCACCGTCGAGAAACTCGCTCTTCCGCTCGGCCAATCGTTCCCGCTCGAGGTACTCGGCGGCGGACAGCTTGGCCTTGGGGGCAATACTCATGACTCACTCCTGATTTTCATCCGCCATTATACTATTCTCCATGGTGAGTCTGACAGGGAAATTGGCTCCTTGAAAGCCATCTTGTCGATGCCGCGAATAACCTCTATGCGAATCGAAGCTCACCGTGCACGCAGATGCCAATTCAGTTAGAATGAGCATTGACCTAACGGTATGACCCTAATGCAGGAGCGGTAAACATGCCCTTGGCTCCGGTGCTCGATCAGGAAGAGTACGTCGAGCAGGCCTATTTTTATCACGTTTTCCGCGAACGCTTGCAGCAAAACATGGCGGCCCAGGACATCCTCGAACGGGTCCATGAAGAGATTTTGTCCACGACGAGACTCCCCTTGGCCATTCAGTTTCTGGCCACGGAGCTGAAACACGCTGGGGTGTTGGCCAATGGTTTAAGCCGCTTGACGCACTATTTCTCTCCCTTTCAGGCTTACATCATCGCCAAAGCTGAAGAGGAAGGGAAACGATTCAGCATGGACACGGCCCTGCACGTGCTCGAGGGGGAGGCCAAGTATCGCAGCGAGTCGCCGACCCAGGCGGGGTTGTTCGTTTATGAATTCGAGGTCATGTGCCGAAACAAGCTGGGCTATGACGAGGGGCTGCGCGCCATGGCCCAAGACGGTTTCTTCGATGACGAATGGCGGCAATACATCGAAATGGTCCGCCGCAACGTGGGCGAGGTGGATTTTGCGGACCTCATTTATGTGCGGTCCGAGCAGGCCAACCGGGAATGGCTGAAGAAGAACCCTGAACAGACGCCTCCCATCGCGCTTTTTGGCGAGAAGGAAGGGAAAATCGCCCGAGCCAGCCGCGGTCGTGATCCCCTTTATCTTTTTAGTGCCTTGCAGCGTCAGCTTGGATATCCTGAAGTGCCCCGGCTGGTGTACAAGGAAGACCCCTTGGCCGTGTTGCCGACGATCTTAGCGAAAATCCAAGAAATCGAGTTAAAGTTGAAGCTCATGGACAACGAGCTGCGCGGCAAATCGGATTTGATCCAGACGCTGGGTAAGCCAGAAGAGGTCAAAGTCATCGAATTGGATTAACGTTGGCCTGAGCCATCCAGCAAACGGCATTTCCAGAGGTTCAGTTTCGTCAAAGTCATCGAATTGGATTAACGTTGGCCTGAGAGTTCGCCGAGGGACGTTCCTTAACGACGTGAATATGTAAATGCTTGCATTTTCAAGCGGTTTGAATCGGTTTGGGATGCAGGCAGGCCTGTGGATCAGGCCGAAGGGCGGTAAGAGCGGAAAGCTTGCAGCACTTCATAGAGGTCTTCGGTGATGCAGATTTCATCATCCTCAAAATCATTCAGCCAGAGATAGTTGCCGCGATGGGCTTGTGCAAGCAGGGGGAAGAGATCGCCCAAGCGGACGCGCACATTGGCAGGTTGAGGGGCTTCGTCTTCGGCAACGCGGGGAAAGACTCGAAGATGAGCAGCCATGCGTTTCACCCTCCTTGGCGGATGCGGAAGCGGATTGAACCGCCCATTCTAAATCGGCATATGAGCAAAGACCGCTTGCAAAATTCCGAGGTGGATGAACAACTTCCTTGGCGGTGGTGCTTCCGGTTTCGATTCCTTAGAAAAAGTCATTATCGATTGCCCAGGGTCAATGTCTACAATGACAAAGTCGATCCATTTTTCGGTCCAGATTCTTAAATCCATTGAGAAAGATTGAATTTCCTCCATGGCGACTTCGATTGCAGTGCTTGGCGATGGCGCGATGGGAACAGCTTGTGCGTTGTTGCTGGCCAAGAAACCAGAACACTGTGTTACGCTCTGGAGTGCCCGAGAAGACAATGGCCGGTTGCTGCAGGCCAAGCGTGAAAACGTTCACCTCTTGCCCGGCATTCCAATTCCGCCTGACATCCATCTAACGATGGACATCGAAGCCGCCCTCCAGCAAGCGGAACTGGTCGTCGTGGCGATTCCGACGATCTATCTCCGTGCGACGTTGAGCCTAGTGGCTCCCTATCTGCGACATCGTCCACAACCCATCGTGAGCACGGTAAAGGGTTTGGAGGCCGAAACTTTTTTACGGCCCACGGAGATCATGTTGCAGGAATTGGGCGCCAGACCCATGGCCGTCATGAGCGGGCCGGGCCATGCGGAAGAGATGGCCCGGGGGAAGCCGACAAGTTTAGTCGTGGCAAGTCAGGTCGAAGAGTTGGCCGTATGGGTCCAGAAACTCTTCAGCAACGAACGTTTTCGCCTTTACACCAACAACGATGTCATCGGCATCGAATTGGCGGCCGCCTTGAAAAACGTCATTGCCATTGCGGCGGGCATCAGCGATGGCCTGGGCTTTGGCGACAATGCCAAGTCCGCCCTTATGACCCGGGCCTTGGTGGAAATGATACGCTTTGGCTTGGCCCATCATGCCGAACGGTCCACGTTCTTTGGACTGGCTGGGATTGGCGACTTAATCACGACGTGCATCAGTCCGCATGGCCGCAATCGGTGGGTCGGCGAGCAAATCGGCTTGGGGTTTTCCCTGGATCAAGTTCTCGCCAAGATGGTGAAGGTGGCGGAAGGGGTCAATACCGTTCGGGGCGTTTATCAATTGGCTCAAAGCCAAGGTTTGGAGATGCCGATCTCGACCGAGGTCTATCGCGTTCTCTATGAGAACAAGTCGCCCTTGCTGGCCGTGGAGGACTTGATGTTGCGGCACCTCAAGAGTGAGGGAAGTGGACTCTAATGCCGAGTTGCCGCATAGATGATCCATAAGCACGATGTGCAATCATTTCGGAGGCGGTCATGGCGGAGCTGAAAACCAGACCCACGGGCGAAGCGGTGTTGAAATTCATCGATGGCATCAAGGATGAAGTGATCCGAGCGGATTGTCATACATTGGTCAAATTAATGAGCCAGGCCGTCAAGGCGCCAGCCAAGATGTGGGGGCCGAGCATCGTCGGTTTCGGTGATTATCACTACGTGTATGACAGCGGCCGCGAGGGCGACTTTTTTCAGATGGGGTTTGCCCCGCGCAAGCAGAATTTGACGCTGTATATGATGGTCGGTTACGAACAGCATCCGGATTTAATGCAGCGGCTAGGCAAGTACAAGACAGGTAAAAGTTGCCTGTATGTGAAATCGTTGGCCGACGTGCATCTGCCGACCTTGAAAAAACTAATTCAACTGGGGGCCAAGGACATGAAGCAGGTCGTCCAGAAACAACAAGCCAAATCGGCGTCAAAAAAACGACGATCCAAGTCATAAACGCTAGCGCAAGAGTGGACGCATGAGAATACCCACGAGTGAACAAAAGGTCGGCCGTGCATGTCCTCTCATGGATATCGAAGCCGTCATCGCGGATGCGATGAACATGGCCAATCAGAGGGCGCGTAATCATGGAAAGCATGATTTGGCGGGCATCGTGACGTTTCTCCGATCAGCGGAGCAATCGAAGAATACCCTTCGTCGTGCCTGAACCTCGGCAGGCCGTCCGGAAAGCGTGGCGGAGCATGCGTGGCAGCTCACGCTCATGGCCATGATTCTGCATCCTTACTTTCCCCAAGTGCAGTTGACGCGCTTGGTGAAAATGTGCGTGATTCACGATTTGGGGGAAGCCCTGCATGGCGACATTCCCGCCATCCACCAGGATCAAAGCATCCCTAAGTCGACCACCGAACAAAACGATTTGCTTCAGCTTATCGATCCCTTGCCCATGACCATCCGCGAAGACATCGTTTCGCTATGGGATGAATATGAAGCAGCAGCAACTCCCGGAGCTAAGCTGGCCAAGGCACTGGACAAGCTGGCAACGATCTTGCAGCACAACCAGGGGAAAAACCCGCAAGATTTTGACTATCGTTTCAACCTCGAATATGGCAAGAAATACACGACGGGCGATCCATGGATCGAACGGCTGCGCGACATGCTCGATCATGAAACGATGCAGCGTGCAACGAATGCAGTGAAACATGACCATGCAACCAAGATGGAAGAATGACATGCATCAAGGCGGAACGAAGCGGTGTTTGATCTTGCTGGCACTCTGGCTGCCCGGCATGTTGGCTGCCCACGCTCCAACGACCGCGGATGATCCAGCATCCACGATCGAGCTGGTCAAAAAATGGCTTCGTCAACCCAGCGAGCAGCGCGAGCCACTGGCTGATTTGGCTTGGGCCAAGCTGCCGCTGTCGCAAGCCGAAGCGGATCAAGCGAGAGAAATGCTCTGGCAGGATCATCTCCAAGCCTGGCAAGCCAAATACAAGGAGGAATGGGAGCGGAAACAGATTCAGGTCGGCCAACATGTCTTGCGCTTCGATTATCGCCTCTTCGGCGATCCTCCCCCGAAAGGCCGCAGCATGTTCATTTCCATGCACGGCGGCGGCAGCGTTTCGAGCCGAGTCAATGATCAGCAATGGCAGAATCAGATTCGACTCTATCAACCCAAGGAAGGGTTGTACGTCGCTCCCCGGGCGCCGACCGATGCTTGGAACATGTGGTTTCAACCGCACATGGATGCGCTGTTGGATCAGCTCATTCGCCATGCCGTGGCTTTCGCCCAGGTTGACCCGAACCGGGTTTACCTCATGGGCTATTCCGCCGGCGGCGATGGCGTCTATCAATTAGCGCCGCGCATGGCGGATCGCTGGGCCGCCGCCTCCATGATGGCCGGGCATCCCAACGACGCCTCCCCGAACAATCTCCGCAACCTTCCCTTCACCATTCACGTCGGGGGGCGGGATGGAGCCTTCAACCGCAATAAAGTCGCGGAGGAATGGGGGGAAAAATTAGCGGCCCTGCACAAAGCCGATCCGCAAGGATACATCCATGAACTGAAGATTCACAAAGATCGACCGCACTGGATGAACTTGCAAGACGCCGAAGCCTTGCCTTGGATGATGCGCTTCGACCGCAATCCCAAACCCAAGCGCGTGATTTGGCGGCAAGCCATGGTCACGCAGCCGCGCTTCTACTGGCTGGCGGTGGAACCCGAGCAGCACAAGCCGGCCGATGAGATCACGGCCAGCGTGGATGGTCAGACTGTGACCGTCCTCTCGACGGGCCGCAATCTAAAACAGTTACGCATTCGATTCGATGACCATCTCGTTGACTTGAATCAGCCAGTGACGGTGGTCACCAAGGGCGAACGAGAACTCTTTTCCGGGAAGGTGCCTCGCACGGTGCTCTGCCTGTTCAAGACGCTGCAAGAGCGCGGCGATCCGAATTATAGTTTCCCCGCCGAGATCGAGGTGGATTTCTCCCGAGACTAAACAATGCGCCTACTGGGCGCGCCGCAGTCGCGGCATCAACATGCGCACTTGCAGTTTCTCCAGTGGTGTGAGCTGCCGTTGCGGCGGCTTGACAATGGGCAGCATGTTGATTCCGAGTTCATCGAGGGCCCTTTTCAGCTTGGCCGAGGTGGATTCAGGTCCGATGCGTTGCCGTAAATGCAGATCCTGCGACGCCATGGTGATCAGCCTCGCGCCCCCGGGGCTTACCGGTATACGCTGAATCAAGGGGGCGACCAAAAACAATTCCTTTTGCAAAGCGCGAGCGGATTGTCGATCCCCAAGCTCGTATGCGGCTTCATAGGCAGCCATGGTTTTGGCGGGCAGAATCAGCGCCTCCGCACACATGGCGCCATGGCCGCCGATCTCCGCGAATTGCGTCAGATTAAGGGCCGTCCCCGAGAGAAACGTCGGTTGGACGTCGCGGGTCAAGGCGATTTGCCGTTCGATATGGCGCAAGTCGAGGATCGATTCTTTGATCCCCGCCACGCCGGGCAAATGCAATAGAGCCGCGATCTCCTCGGGAGAAAAAGTCAGGCCGGTCTGGCTGGGATAGTAGTAAATGAAAATCGGCAATAGATTCGACTGGCTCAAGGCGTGGTAAAAGCCCAAGACGTGACAGAAGGGTGTGCCTGGACAGCCGGTGTATTTGACCAGAACCGCATCCGCTCCCAGTTCCTTGGCTTGTTTCATTTGCTCGAGAGCCACGTTGACGTCGGCCGTGTGGATGCCGACCACCACGGGCACTTGTCGCTTGGCGGTGCTGACGCTGATGGAGATGACCGTCGCTCTTTCGGCCGCGTCCACGTATTCGCCTTCACCCAGCGTGCCGAGGATGAGCAGGCCGTTAACCCGGTGGCACAGCAAATGCTCCAATTGCCGAATTAGGGCCTGAGCGTCCACTTGCCCATCGCAGGTCCAGGGGACGAGCACCGTCGGGTAGATGCCGCACCAGCTTCGTGAGGCGGCGACCACGGGAGGCGGATCATCATGGACCGCAACAGCAACCTGAGGTTGGCATACCAACCCAGCCATTAGCAAGGGAAATAACCAAGTGGTCATGTCAAAACCGCCCGACGGAAGTGGATGAAGCTAGGTCACCACCTCTTGCATCGGCTGACTCGGCTACTGACGCAAGGAAAAAAACCTTGGCCTTATGACTCCCTGGTGAGCTGTAAGGGTTGGGCAAACTTTAACCATCGGATTGACTAGCTTTGAACGCTAGTCATATCGGATCAGACTGAACACTTCAAACGGGGCCAGCTTTTCCCGTCCCTTCAAAAAGGCCAGTTCAATGAGAAAAGCGCAGCCGGCCACGTGGCCCTCCGCCTGTTCAACCAGCCGGCAGCCCGCCTGCATGGTTCCCCCCGTGGCGAGCACGTCGTCGACGAGCAACACGTGGGCCCCATGCTTGATGCTGTCCATGTGCATTTGCAGCTCGGCGGAGCCATATTCCAATTCGTATTTATGCGTCAAGGTGCGATAGGGCAGTTTCCCAGGCTTGCGCAGCGGGATGAGCGGCTTGTCGAGTTGCAAGGCCAAGGGGGCGGCCAGGAGAAAGCCGCGAGCCTCGGCGGCGGCGATCGCATCGATGGCGCGGTGTTGATATTGGTCCGCCAGGCGATCGATGGCGGAACGAAAAGCACGCGGGTGAGCGAGCAGGGGGGTGATGTCCTTGAACAGGATGCCGGGCTTGGGAAAGTCGGGGATATCGCGGATGTAGTCGGTAAGATTCAAGGCACGCTCCCATGGCGGAATCATTCGAAAAGCCGTATGGTTAAAGCCAGCTAGAGTTTTACACATCCTTCGGGAGAGACGCAACATGGCAGTGACCATTCGGCCAGCTCGACGGGCCGACCTTGAGGTGATCGTGGAGTTCAACGATCGCTTGGCCAGGGAAAGTGAAAGCAAGGAGTTGGATCAAGCCTGTTTGCGCCAAGGCGTGGAGGCCTTTCTGGCCGATCCTGGCAAAGGCCGCTATTTTGTCGCCGAGGAGGCAGGACAAATCCTGGGGCAATGCAGCATTACTTACGAATGGAGTGATTGGCACAACGGCTGGTATTGGTGGTTCCAAAGCGTCTATGTTCGAGCGGACGCTCGGGGCAAAGGCGTATTCCGTCGGCTCTTCGAACACGTGCAGGAAGAGGCCAAGCGTTCGGGGCAGGTGGCCAGCTTGCGCTTATACGTGGATGAATCCAACCACTCCGCCCAAGCGATCTATCAGCACCTGGGCATGCGGCGCAGTGGTTACTTTGTCCTGGAGAAGAAGTTTTAGATCAAGCTCATGGCGTCGTGGCATGAGGCTTTGTTAATTCGCCACGGGAACTAGCGGGCCGGCGAGGGCGTCAATGACGAAAAGCCGGCCGGGAAGGGTTGGCATGAACGAACTGGGCACCCATGGATCGGGGCCGTAGCGCAGCGTCATCCAAACCGATTGCCCTTGCCAATTGAGCGGCCCGCAAGCTCCATCCGCTCCTCCTATCGCATAGTCTGCTGCCGTGAAGATGCCCGGCCCGATCGTGTTCGCTCGGAGCGGGATCAAGGTTAAGCGGCTGGCGAAGGAATGAAGCGAATTTTGTTCGATAGTCAACGGATGCAACTGGGCAGCGAGCCGATAGGGAATCTGTTTCCATTGCACAACCGCTTGAAACTCGGCGGCAAAGTGTGGTTCCCAGAAAGCGATGTGACAGGCCCGGCCGATCCCATAGACCACGACCATTTTCGCACCGCGTTCCCGAAGTTTGGCGATCCGCTCAGGATATTGGGGCAAGAGTTTTTTCGTGGCGAAGAGCCTTTGGGTTTTCGGCACGGTCAGCTTGTGCAGCGGGCCGTATAATGCTTCTTCCATTGCTCCCTGAAAACTGCCCGGTGCGGAAGAAGGCAGAGCATTCCCTTCCTGATCCGACCATTCATCCATGTTCATCCCATGAACGTGCTTGCATGAGACGCGGTGTTTCTGACAGAAATAGACCACCCAGCGATACATGCCCATGGGCCCCACGGGAAGGATCAGGATCAGTTCACGCTGTTCTTGGGCCGTTTCCTGGATTTGCTGGAAGATCTCGTAGCCCATCATGGCGTTCATCGATTCCACGCCGCCGCTGCCATCCTGGCAAATGACCGGTTGAAAGTCGCGATGCCAATGGGATTGCCGCTCCCAAAAGGCTTCCCTGCCCAAGGCCGTGATCTTCTGGATTCTGGCATAGTCCCAGCCTGCGGGATAAAAGGGATTGGCGTAGGCGCCGGCGCGGGTGGAGAGAAAATCCATGGAGAGTTCCTTGTCAAGGAGTAGCGATTTTTTGAACCGCGTGGACAAGCGGACCCAGTTCGCGGCTGAGGAGGCAATCCTGGGGATAGCCATACCCGAGATGCTGCCGAAAGCCTTCGCCCGCCTGGACGCCAATGGCTTGACCTCGCCGATGGCTCCATTCGAGCAGGGAATGGGTGTACTCATCCGTGCCATAATGCGCTTGCAACCAGGAACGCTGGGATTCGTGTTTCCTGAGCATATCCATTTTACGGTCCAAGACGGAACTAATGTCCACGATCACATGAGGTGAATGGGGTTGACCGAAATGATCGGTCAAGCCAACCGGATCGGCGTAGTAAAGATGCGGCATGCCCACTCCGGGTGTGATCGGACCGCCGCAGGCATTGGGAACGAAAAAGCCGATGGAAGCCGTGCGGGCCAGCTTGGCTGTTTCCTCATGGTCGGGCATGTAGTCGTGGACGGCATGGGTCAGGATCAGCGCTGGGGCGATGGACCGCGTGAGCTGCAAGATGCGCCGAATCGCTTCCTCGCAGTAGTGAACGTGCAAGTCGCGAAGTTCCAGGCAATGGTACCGCGCGCCGATCAAGGAAGCGGCCATGGCGGCTTCATCGCGGCGTTTCGCGGCGATGGCTTCGGGGCTGAGTTGCGTCGTGCCGCAATCGCCTGGCGTGGCCGAGGCGATGTGAATCTCCCAGCCGCGGTCGGCCAACAGGATTAACGCTCCTGCTGCGAGGAACTCACAGTCATCGGGGTGAGCCATCAAACACAATGCCACTCGGCGGGATGCAGGCATCGTTCACTTCCTGGGTAAGCGGATCGTTCTCCATGCTACCGGTCAGCGCCCGCAAAGCAACGGAATAGTCGGCGACTTCACTTGCCTGATGGAGAAGCCATGGGCATCCCCGCTTTCAAGGGGTACAATCGGTGCATGAACCGCTTCATCCGTTCCTTGGCGGAAGTCTGCCGCGAACATTTGCTGACCCCCAAACGATTGCTCTGTCCGCGCCGGCGCATCGGCGATCAATGGGTGCGCCAGGTGGTGCGCTCGGGGTGCGGCGTCGTGCAATTGTGGGTCTGCCCATTGAAGACGCTGGCCGTTGAGTTGGCGGAGTCGCGGATGAGCCGGGAAGAGGTAACGCTCATCAGTCCCCGGGGGCAAGCTTGCCTGGTGGAAAAACTTTTTCGCGACCTGAGCCGGAAAAAGGGCCACCGCTTTCTGGCGGGCTTGGCCGACACGCCCGGCCTGGCAGCGAGCCTGGGCAGGACCGTGGCGGACTTGCGCATGGCGGGCGTTTCGGCGGCGGAATTCAGCCCTGAGAGCTTTGCTCATCGTCAAAAAGGCAAGGAACTGGCGCAGCTTTTGGCAGAGTATGAGCGTGAACTGAAGCGCCGCCAGTGGATCGATGACGCCGAACTGTTTCTCTGGGCTCGCGATCGCCTTATCGAGCAACCCGCCGTTTTGGGCGACGTGCTCTTTCTCGTGCCTGAACCATTTCCGACGTGGGGATTGTCGCAGCAGCTTCTCGATCAATTGCCGCTCAATCGCCGCGTTGCGCTGCCTGGAGATGAGCCGGGACTCGTATTCGATGATGAACCTGCTTCGGACATCAGACGCTTGCGCTTTTTCGATCAGCCGGAGTTGGCTCCAGCGTTGCAGGGGGATGGGACGGTCCGCTTCGTTCAAGCCGTCGGAGAAGGAAACGAAGTCCGGCAGATTTTCCGAAGTTGCCTGAAGGAAAAAATTCACCTGGATGAAGTCGAAATCCTCTATACGGATCGAGCGACTTATGTCCCCTTGCTGTACGAGGTCATGATCGAGTTGCAAGCGCGACAAGATCCGCATTTGGCAGATGGTCATCGACCGTGGGTCAACTTCGCGGATGGGCTCCCAGCGATGTTTTCCAGGCCAGGGCGAGCCTTGTCAGCCTGGCTTGACTGGATCAAGGAGGATTACGATCAATCCCGCCTGGTCGCCATGCTGTCTGATCGCTTATTGGAACTCGAAGCGGTGATCGGCGCCTCGGCATCGCCTTGGGTCTTAGCGGAGCGATTGCAACGACTGCCCATTGGCTGGGGCCGCGAACGCTATCGATCGCAAATCGATCGGGCATTGGCCGCGTGCTCGCCTGAGGACGAAACGTCGAGGCAGGCATGGCAAGCTCTTCTGCAACTGTTGACCAATTTGATCCGTCTGCTTCCCGCTGGCCAGGTCAATGCGGCCCAATGGTTGACGGCGGCGGATCAATTCTTGGAACTCTGGGCGGCTGGCAGCAACGAATTGGATAACTTCAGCCGACAAGAACTGCGTGCCGAATTGGCGGATCAACGACTCTGGCTAACGGAGATGGGATTGCTCGACCAGTTTGAAGCGACCGATTGGCTCGCCCAGTTGCCCGCGGCGATTTGGGTGGATCAGCAAGGACCGATGCCGGGGATGATGCATGCCGCCTCCTGGGAGCAGGGGGGACATTCCGGCCGACCGCACACCTTTCTCCTGGGCATGGATGAAAAACGGCTGGCCTGGTCGAGCACGCCAGACCCGCTCTTGGACGACGTCGAAAAACAACACATTTCTCCCGAACTCCTCACCTCGGTAAATGAAGCCCAACTCCGCAAGGAACGTTGGCAGCGGTTCATGGCGGGGCTTCAAGGAAAGATCACCCTGAGCTTCAGCATGAAGGACATGGCCACGGATGCCGATCTTGCTGCCAGCCCTGCCTATCTCGCCGTGCAACGTCTCTTTCCCTTGGGTACAGGCGACCGCGTCCCCAGTGAGAACACGGCCGGTTATCTACCGGGAAGCAACGAAGAATGTCTCTTCGCCGAGGAGCGGTGGTGGCTGCGCCTGCCGATCGGCCGCCGTTTGGCCAACGTGGATACCCTGTTTGCACGACAGACGCCCCACTTGGCGGCCGGTTGGTTGGCCGAACAGCAGCGGCAAAGCAATCGCTTTACGGAATATGATGGGTGGGTGCCAGAGTTGGGCCGTCAGTTGTTTCCCGAAGGCGCAGCGGCGGGCTTTGTATTCTCAGTGAATTCCCTCGAACTTCTCGGCCGTTGTCCGCTCGCCTTTTTTTTCAGCAAAGGGTTGGGTTTACGGTCCGTCGAGTGCATCAAGAAGAAGCCGACCGAATGGCTGCCCAGTCATCGATCCGGCCAATTGCTGCATCGCGTTTTTCAGCAATTCTTGGCCATGGTGCGAGCGCGAAAAGAAAAGCTCGATCTCAAACGGCATGGCCCGCTCATGGAACAGACCATGAGGGAAATTCTGCAAGAGTTCAGCCAGGAGCATCCGGTCGCTTCGGCCATCGCCAGAGCCAGGCAAGAACGCGAATGGACGGCAGCGGTTCGGCTCTTTCTGATTGAAGAATGCCAACTGGCACAAACGCATGAGGTGATGTTTCTGGAATCCAATGTGGGTTTGCATCACGCCCAACCCGGACGGGAGCTAGATAGCCCTGAGCCCATCGAACTGCCGCTGCGGGAAACCCGGCGCTTGCGCGTGGGGGGCTGCATTGACCGCATCGACCGCAGGGGAGGTTCGGAGAGCCGGGAGTTTGTAGTTTGGGATTATAAAACGGGCCGCCCCAGCCGGTATGAGGAGGGCACGTTTCAGAAAGGCAGGATCCTGCAGCATGCCTTGTATCTTCAGATGGCAGAAGCGGCCTTGCGCAAACTGTTCGATCATCAGGCCCGCGTGGTGAACTTCGGCTATTTCTTTCCCAGCCGATATGGCAAGGGCGATCGCTTGCTCTGGTCAGCGGAAGAGTTGCTTGAAGCCAAGGAAATCCTGGATCGCCTGATCCGGTTAATACATGAAGGGGCCTTTCTGGCCACGGACCAGCCGAAAGATTGCGAACATTGCGAGTTCCAATCTCTATGCCAATTGCCGGACGATGTCGAGGCGAGCGGCCGAAAATTAGAACAGCCCAGCAATCGAGTCCTGCAACCCATGAGGGAGCTTCGCCATGAAGCGTAAGCCGCCTTCAGGGGCTTCGTTCATTCCACCGGATCAAGCCGAGCGGGATCTCATTCTCACCGCTTTGTCGACCAACCTCATGGTGGAAGCGGCCGCCGGTTCGGGGAAGACGACGTCCATGGTGGGGCGGATGGTGGCCTTGCTCAAGGCGGGTGCTTGCGAGATGTCCACCTTGGCGGCCATGACGTTCACGAACAAGGCCGCGAGCGAAATCCGCGGCCGCTTTCATGCCGCCCTTGTCCAGGAAGCTCAAGCGGCCTCAAGTGCGTCGGAGCGAAACCGGTTGCAACGCGCCATCGAGGACAGCGACCGCTGTTTCATCGGCACGATCCATGCTTTCTGCGGCCGGTTGCTGCGCGAACGTCCGTTGGAGGCGAAGGTGGCGGTTCCGTTTGATGAGATCGATGACGAGGAAGATGCCGCTCTCCGCTTGGAGGCTTGGGATCAGTTTGTGGAGCGTTGCTATGTCACCGACGACGCCGTTTTGAATCGACTGGACGCCATCGGATTGCAGATAGGAGATTTGCGCGAAGCCTTCGTCACGTTCGCCGACTATCCCGACGTGGACGACTGGCCTTGCGCTGAGGTAAAGCCGCCCGATGTGAAGGCGATCCTCAAGGAGTTGCGGCCCTATTGGCAGCACATGCAGACTTTAGCCCAAAGCTTCCCCGCGGATCGCCTGCCCAAGGACCCGTTGATGAAGCTGTTTCGCCAGTTGCCGCGTTTGGCCGCGACGCATGACTTGCAGCAGCCAAGCCAGGTGATGGAGCATTTGCAGAACTACCAGAAAGAGCTGAAATGGAATGATTTGAAAAAGAAGGAATGGGAGAAAATCTTAGGTTCCAAGGAACAACTCGAAGCTGAGATGATTCGCTGGAATCAATTGGTGACAGAACATGTTCTACCTGCCTTGCAACGATGGCGGCAACATCGCTATCCCGTGATGATGAGCGTGCTCAAACAGGCCAGGGAGGAATATGACCGGGTCCGCGCCCAGAAGGGAAAATTGAATTTTCAAGACCTGTTGCTGCGGACCGCCGAGATGTTGCGGCAACAGGAACCTCTCCGCCGCTATTACCGCAAGCGCTACACGCATCTGCTGGTCGATGAGTTTCAGGATACCGATCCGCTGCAAGCCGAGGTGTTGTTCCTGCTTACGGCCGATGATCCCAAGGTCAAGGAATGGTGGCGTGCGCGGCCGGTGCACGGGTCGCTGTTTCTGGTCGGCGATCCCCAGCAATCCATCTATCGGTTTCGCAGGGCCGACATCGTGACTTACGAAAAAGCCAAGAAGCTCATCGTTCAAGCCGGCGGCCAGGTCGTGCCGTTGACGACCAACTTTCGCTCCCGACCGGGGCTGGTACGGTGGGTGAACCGCTGTTTTGCCGGCGTTTTTCCCAAAGAGAGCACGCCCTATGCCCCGATGTATCGCTCCATGGAACCGGGCCGAGTGGACGATGCAGATGACCCCGAGGTCTTGCGTCATGATTTACCCGCCGCTTATCAAGGCCAGAAACTCAGTCATCAAGATGTGTTGGCGCAATTCGAAGCTCAGCGCGTGGCGGATGACATTCAGGAACGGTTGAGCCAGGGGGCCTCCCAAGCGGATGATTTCATGATCTTGGCTCGGAACAAAGCCAGGCTCAATTTTTATGCCGGGGCGTTGGCCCAGCGGCACATTCCTTATCAACTCACGGGACAAAACGCCTTGGCGATGCTGCGGGAACTGAACTGGCTCCTGAACGTGCTGCGTGCCCTGACGCAACCCGGGGCGTTGATCGACTGGGTGGCCATGTTGCGCGGCCCCTGTTTTGGCTTGAGCGACCGGATGCTCTTCCGTTTCAAGGCCGCTGGGGGACGATGGGGTGAACTGCACACGATTCCTTCGGAGTTGCCAGAGGAAGATCAACAGCATTGGGGGCAGGTTTTCGAGCGGATTCGCGCGTTGCTCCAGTGGACCCGGCGTTTGCCTCCCGCTTCGGCCATAGCGCGCATCATGGATGAACTCGGCCTGACCTATCGGCAATGGCTGCTGCATGGCGAACGTCAAGCTATTTTCGGTCTGGGCAAAGCGCTCGAATGGCTTCGTTCGGAACGCCATCAGCTCCTCACCTGGGCGGAATGGATCGAACGCTTGGAACAGTTGCAAGCGAGCGATCGCCAATTGGCGTGGCAAGCCAGTCCCGATCCTTTGGCCCCAGCCGTGCGCATCATGAATTTGCACCAGGTCAAGGGACTTGAAGCCAAGGTCGTCTTCCTGGCGGATCCCAGCGGCGATCGCGAACATGCGCCGATGTTTCATATCGATCGGCGCAGCCAGCAATCCAGGGGCTACCTCATCATCCGTGCTCCAAGACAGAAGCACCAATTAGGGGAAGTCTTAGCCGAGCCGACCGATTGGGATAACGCACGACATGAGGCGGAGCAATTTGAAGCCAGAGAACAAGATCGTTTGCGCTATGTTGCTGCCACACGCGCCAAGGATCAACTGATCATCGCACAACGCAGCCAGGGGCAAGAGAAAAACTTTTGGAGTGCCTTCGCGGCTGATTTGGAAGACCGACCGGTGATGCAAACGGTTGAACGAACAGCCACCGAGTCCGCGGAAGGTATCGAGGTGAGCGCGGATGAACCAGAGCAATGGCGAGCGGAGATCAGGCATCGCTGGAGTGAAATAGTCCCAGCAACCTACAGGATTCAGGGCGTAAAAGCTTTCGCCGTTTCCATGGAAAAGGCAGCGGAGCCATACGGCACGACGGCAGATTCAACACCGTATGGCTTAGGCTGGGGCACATTGTTGCATGCCCTGCTCGAGAGAAAAATGCGACAACCCGAGGAGCCTTTGGAAGTGTTTGCCAAATTGCTGGCTGCGGAGGAAGACATCGAGGAAGAACATCTCCGAAATGCTCTTGCGATGGTGGAAAAAGTATCGCAGTCGGAGATTTGGAAAGCTGCCATGACATCGCCCAAGAAGTTTTCTGAAGTGCCTATTCAGCAATGGGTTGCGTCTGGTGATGTGATTGAAGGCCAGGGGAAAACATCTTTTCCAACCTTGCTTTCAGGGCAGATCGATCTCGTGTTTTGGCGTGAAGATGGCTGGGTGATTGTCGATTACAAATCGGATCGCATCAACCCGCGAAATCGGAGTGAATTGATCTCGCGATATCGTCCGCAAGTCGAGTGGTATGCTAGGCTTTGGGAACAAATCACCCAGGAATCCGTCAAAGAAATGGGTATTTATTTTCTTGATGCCAACCGCTACGAGCGCGTTCTTCGGCAAAGTTGACATGGATTTCCTAATTCACCCAATGCTCAAGGCAGCGGTATTCCTCCCCATGATCAACGCGGAAATAATGCGTATGAAAAATGAGCGAGGATTGGCGAACGTTTTGATGGAATGATTGACGGAGGGGATGATCGACTCTAAGACAATATGTTGCCACTCATTCACCTTTGCGTACTTCGAAATGAATTCTCATCAAGTCGTTGAGACTAGATGTCGACCAGCCATCGAAACCTCGGATACGCATTATCTTGTGAGATGCCAACCCGATTTTGCGTGCAATGGTGGGGATGAACGCTAAAATAAGGAGTCGTCTTGTCGATTGATTTTCAGCATTTTCCCGAATGCTGATCGTTATCGCTTTCTCATCGACAAGACCACCAGGGAATTAGGTAAGCCTATGTTGGATTTGCTCTGGGTTTTTCTCATCAGCCTGGGCTTGTGCTTATTGCTCACGCCATTGGTTCGAAAATTAGCCCATCGCATTGGCTTGCTCGATCATCCTGATGGTCGGCGCAAGATTCACTCGCGAGCAACGCCAGTCGCGGGCGGCTTGGCCATCCTCGCGGCCAGCGTCATAACCATCTGCCTCAGCCTGATCTTTTCAGATTTTACACGATTAACCTTGAGTCAGGATCTGGCCTTTTTAAGCAGCCTTCTCATCGCCTCCATCGCCATTTGCTTATTGGGCGTCATCGATGATTATGGCAAGCTGCGCGGCCGCTATAAGCTCATGGGGCAAACGCTCATTGTGCTCTTGATCGTGGCCATGGGGGTAAGGGTCGATCAATTCCGCCTATTCGGAGAAACCGTCGAACTCGGTTGGCTCGCGGTGCCGTTCACGGCCTTCTGGCTGCTAGGGGCCATTAATTCACTCAATCTCTTGGATGGCTTGGATGGCATGCTCACTGTCATCGCCATCATTATTACATTAGGTTTCGCCCTGGTGGCCGGTTTGAACAACGCTTGGACAGCCGCCATCATGGCATGGGTGCTCACCGGGGCTTTGCTCGGCTTTCTCCGTTACAATTACCCTCCCGCCTCGATCTTTCTCGGTGATTCCGGCAGCATGTTGATCGGCCTGACCATTGGCGTATTGGCCATTAAAAGTTCCTTGAAAGGTTCGGCCATGATCGGACTGGGGGCGCCCCTGGCCATCATGACTATCCCCATTTTGGACACCCTAGCGGCTATCATTCGCCGCAAACTCACTGGCCGAAGTATTTACACCACGGATCGGGGCCACCTGCACCACTGCATGCTCAGTCGAGGCCTCACCAATCGGCACATCCTGGCTTGCGTGGCGGCCTTGTGCTCGTTGACGGTCCTGGGAGGCTTGGCCAGTACATACCTCAATACGGAATTGCTGGCCCTCTTGGCGGGATTGGTGGTGTTGTTGATTCTGGTCTCCACGAAACTGTTCGGATACGTGGAGTGGACGCTGATCAAGAAGAGCTTGGCGCATCGTACGCAGCGCATCTGGTCCTTTCAAAGCAAGGATTCGCCGCAAGAATTACATCTGCATCTGCAAGGGAAGGCGGAATGGTCCGAGTTATGGCGGCGGTTGACGTCGCGGGCGGAAATGATGTCCTTTATCCGCATCAAACTCGACGTCAATGCTCCAGCCATGCATGAAGGGTATCATGCGCGGTGGGACCGTCCGTGGGAAATGTCAGAGCAAAACAATGTGTGGGAAATCGCTATTCCCATCACCTTGCACGGCACCATCGTAGGGCGATTGGAGATTGCCGGCGTCCGCGACCCCGATCTGTTCTGGGAGAAATTGGCCAAGGTGGCCGCCATGGTGGAAGAGTTTGAATCGGGGATCTTCCAATCCTTGCAAACCCCCCATCCAGGCAGTCAAAATAAACCGAAAACGTCGTCCGAACTGGCCATCGGCTTGAAATAAAAGGGAACAATTCGTGGGCCTCTTCAACTGGAGACGGGTATAATTCGACTGTTCATCCTATTTTTTATCGACGCCCGCGGAGGATAGACGCCATGATCCGCAATGTGGAGGGGAGCCCCCCTCATTCCGTTGAAACTTTGGACGCCAATCAGGCCACCAATACGTTCCGCATCGCCTGGCAGCGCAAGTCGCTGGTCATTTTATCCTTGGTGATCGCGCTGGTGCTCGGCTCTTTCTATTATGCCCAGGCGCCGCGTGTATACCGTTCGGAAGCAGGCGTTTTGGTCCTGAAAAAGCGGCCTGAAATGATGGCCTTTGGGAGCGAGGCAGCGACGACCTATCTCGAGGACTATCTGGTCACGCATACCATTCTCTTGCGTAGCCCGATGATGATCAATAAAGCCATCTCGCGCAATGACCGCATCAAGTCCCTCAAGTCGTTTCAGAACATGGATCAATCGCAAATCATGAACACGATCCAGGGGGACCTTGACGTCAAACGCAACACCGGCGAGGGGAGCACGCGGAGCAGCGTCCTGACCATGTCCTTTCGCTGCAGCGAGCCTACAGACAGCAGCCAGGTGTTGATGTCCATCTTCGAGGCCTATCAGGACTACCTCGAGGAAACCTACAACAAAGTCAGCGGTGAAATGTATGATCAGTTCAAAAATGCTTCAGACATCCTCAATCGCCAGATGCGCGAATTGGACGAGAAGCATCGCGAATTCAGGAAGCGTTATCCCTTCGTGGCCTCGCGCACTCGGGATGGCTTAAATGCCCGCATCATGGAGTTGCAGCAAGTACAAAACGAATTGCTAAGCAAACGCCGACAATACAAGGAATTGGAAATCGGCCTGGCAACGATCCAAATGGCTCTCAAGAGCGATAAGCCGCAGGCCGCGTTGCTGCTCTTGGCGATGGAAATTACTCGCATGACAGGCGATAACATGAGGCAAAACTCTGCTCTGGCCATTCAAGACAAGATCATGGAGCTTGAGATCGCCAAGCAAGAAATGCTGACGCAATATGGCCCTAATCATCCCTACGTGCAAAACTTAGACAAACGCATGCAGTTTTATAAGGATTATGGGCAAAAAACGCAAAAACCTCTCGTGAATCCACTAAAACCCGAAGGCGTCGACAACCCCAACCAGAAAGTGGACTTGAATGCCCAATCAGAGGAAAATCCTCTATTGAATGGCTTGCGAGCACAAGAATTGGAACTCAATAAATTGGGCAACGTAGTCCGCTTTTGGGAAGAACAATTAGCCATCGTTCAAGAACGCGCCAAGACCGAGGTTCCGCTTGAATTGGAAGAAGAAGAGATTGTGCGGAACAAGGAAAATCTACAGAAGCTCTACAACACGGCCATCGACCTGATGAATCGGTTTAACTTGTCCAAGGACACCGGCGGGTTTAAAGCCGATTTGATCGCGCCGCCGAGTCTTGGAGTGCAGGTCGAACCCAAAGCCTTCACCGTCTTCGCCATCGCCATCTTCCTTGGGCTGGCCATGGGGTTTGGCTTGGCCTACCTGGCGGACATCACGGACAAAAGTTTTCGCAGTCCCGAGGAGATTCGCCGCCGGCTCAATCTACCCGTTTTGGGGCATATCCCGGCTCTTCTCTCCGAAGAAGAAGAGAAAGCCAAGTCGGAAGGCGTGGCGGGTCCCGATCCAATCCTGTGCACGTATTACAAGCCGAAATCGCGCAAGGCTGAGGTCTTCCGGGCCGTGCGCACCGCCCTCTACTTCAACACGCGCGGCGAAGGCCACAAGGTGATTCAGATCACCAGTCCCAACATGGGCGATGGCAAGACGACCCTGTCCACGAATCTGGCGGTTTCTATAGCACAATCGGGCAAACGGATCGTGCTCATCGACGCCGATTTCCGTCGTCCCCGCATCAACAAGGTTTTCGGCTTGTCGAACGACATCGGGTTCACCACCGTTCTGACTGGACAATGCGAGCTGCGCGAAGCGATTCAGCAGACGATGATTCCCGGCTTGATGTTGCTCACCTGCGGACCCATTCCGCCGAACCCCGCCGAATTGCTCACCTCCTTGCGCTTCAAGGAACTGATCGATGAACTGCGCGAGCAATTCGACTTTGTCCTGATCGACACGCCTCCTCTCTTAGTGGTGACCGATCCGTGCGTGGTCGCACCGCGCGTGGACGGCGTGTTGCTGACGATTCGCGTGGCCAAGAACGGCCGTCCCGTCGCCGAGCGCGCCAGGGACGTCCTCAATTCACTAGGTGCGAACGTCCTGGGTGTCGTGGTGAATGGCATCAACCTGTACACCGGCAGCTATGGCTATGGATACGGGTACAATTACGGCTACCAGTACGGCAATTACGACTACGGCAGCTATCAGTACAAGTACGATTACTACGATCGTTACTATGCCCCGTATGGCGACGACTATTACCATGAGGGGGACGAGGGCAAGAAACGCAGCACCTCGACCAACGGCGGACCCGCCACGGCCTTAGCGCCGCCGGAAACGCAAGCGCCATCGCCTCCGGAGAAACCCGGAGAAGGCGGTTTCTTCAATCGCTTGTTTGGAAAGAAATAATGCCAGTGCTGGCCGGTCTTTGATCCGTGGCTCGCGCGACGCTTCGTTCGCGCGAGCCATCGGTTTTTTTGAAGGACGAGTTCATGCTGCCCTTGGTCGACATGCATTGCCATCTGGTGGCGGGCGTGGATGATGGTCCGCGCCAGTTGGCTGATGCCGTGGCCATGTGCCGCATCTCCCTAGAGGAAGGGGTGGGTGCCATCCATGGCCTGGCCCATCAAAACGACACGTATGCCGAGGTCACCCCGGAAATGATTCGGGAGGGCATCGCGCGCCTGAACCAAGAACTCCGCCAAGAGGAACTACCCCTGCTGGTGGTTCCCGGCGCGGAGGTCATGGTCGTGCCGTCGATGGGTGAATGTTTAGAGAGAAACCAATTCCTCAGCATCGGCGATCGAAAGCAGTATCTGTTCATCGAAATGCCGCATGGGTTGTACGTGGATTTGCGCGACTGCATCTGGACGCTGGGTCAGCATGGGCTACGCCCCATTCTGGCCCATCCAGAGCAAGTGCCTGAATTACTATTCGAACCGCGCCGAGCGGAAGAGTTGATCGAGTTGGGTTGCTTATTCCAAGTGTCCTCCGCCAATGTCGTGCAGTCTTCCTCCGCGCGCTCGGCCCGAGCCTTGCGGCAATGGTTCCGCCGCAAGATGGTGCACGTGCTCGGCTCCGATGGCCACTCCCCCCGGCGCCGACCGCCGCTCATGCGTGAAGCCTATCTCGCCATCGCTCAATGGGTGGGGGAGTCCGAGGCGGATCGCGTCTGTTCGATCCATGGCATGTCGATCCTGCAAGGATTGCCGCTCAAAACGCCGCCGATAACCCGCGACACTTGGCTTGGCTGGTTGCCGCGTTTTTGGTCTTCGGTCTAATCCCGCGTTCTCATCAGCATAAAAAAAACGAGGCGGATGACTGATCCGCCTCGAGTCGTTGGTTTCAGTCGTCGCCCGCCGCGGCTTAGGGGAATCGGCTGCTTCCCGTGATGGCGGAGGTCGGCGTTCTTAAGATGGTGGAGAAACCGCTGAAACTGATCGCGGAAGTCATGTATCGAGCGAAGGCCTCGCCCAGAGTTTCCTGCAAGATGAGGATATCGCCGGGCATTACGATTAAGCGTTCACGCGGGTCGCGGGCGGCCTTGTTGAGGTCGACGCGAATGCGGATTTCACCCACCGTTGGGATCCTTCGAACGACGGACAACTGGCTGGGCGAAGGTTGGCCGATGCCGGCGGCGATGAATTGCCCAGTGAAATTATTCCCACCCAAAGCCCCATTGAAGAGGGCTCCACGGGCCTGGGCCACCGCTTCGACGACATCGAGATCGTAATCGCGGGGCAGGATGATTTCATTGGGTGGAATGATGCCGCCCACATAATACACTTCCGTGTCGCGGGAATCGATAAACACGATGTCTCCCGCATTGAGCGTGACGTCGTCTTGGGTAAAGGGGAGTGGTTCCCCCGGCTTCAAACGCAGCGGAATCCGCGCGACTTGGAAGCCGAAGTTCTGGGCCATTTGGCCTGAGCGATCCTTGGCGATCGCTCTCATATCGGGCATGATCTCGGGAAATTTGCCGTCCTTTCTATTGCGCCGCAGCACGATCACTTCATTGTTGGCATCCAATCCGGGAAGGCCCCCGGTCCGCGTCAGCGCGGTGGCGACGTCGCTTTCACTATTCGGCAAATCCAAGGGGAAACCGGTGCCGCGTTTGGTGTTGGACAAACCACCGCTGAAAGTGACCCCGCCCGCGTCCTGCCGGAGCACAAGGATGTGATTTTGATTTTCACGCTGCAAAGTGATGATGACGCGCGTTTTTTCCGCCATGAAGCCTTTGTCGGTCAGCGTCTTGATGATTTCCTTTTCCGCTTCGGAAGCGGACATGCCTTCGACCTTGATAGGATCGAGCAAGGGCAGCGAAATGGTGCCGTCATCGCGAACCACCACGGGATAACCAATCGAGGGGGGCAATCGTCCATCGCCGAGTTGCACGGGAGGGGGTTGTTTTGGCTCACCCAGGATGCCCTCGATGAAAACGCCGAGGATGGCCCCAGGATAGATGCGAATCTCAGTCTCTTGCTTTTTCTGCAGAAGATTGAGTGGCACCGAGACTTGCTCTTCCTTCGGCTTGGCCAGGAATTGCGGCGGCACCCGATTGACAGGCACGCCGTCCGACAAGGGATTCGAAAACGCGGCGCAACCAACGATGCCTTGCATGACCCCTAAGAAGAGAAGCCAACCCGTCCACGAGTGATTCGGCCGCGGGTGGCGCAGCTTCGTGGGGTGCGAGGTTTTTTGGCGACTAGACGGCATGGGGTTCTCCCCAGAATGAACGATACAGCTTGTGTATGGGTACGATGGCGCGTCCAACGGTCATTCCTTCTCGCCATGCTTATTGTGGATCGGAAGGATCGTGATGGATGATTCCTCATCTGGTGCAGGCTTCTTCGGAGGTTCCGGTTGATCCACGGGGCGTTTGGGGGTCTCCGAACTGCCATCGGGTTTAGGCTTTTCCAGTTTCGGCACCGGTATCTCCTTGGGCCGATCGACTTGCTCTGGTGAAGTCGATGACGGTTTGATTTCGTCGTCCTTCGGGCGGGGCGGGACGCCTGGATCTGGTTTGGGAACCACGGTCGGCTTCTCAGGAGCCGGCACGCTCTCGATTGGCTTCGTGGGCGTCGTTGATTCGGACGTTGAACGGTCTTGGGGACGCGGCACGGGGACCTGAGCCGGCGTTTGCGGTGCTTCGATCGTGGCTCCATTCTTATCCGTCGTTTTGTTGGCGTTCCGCATGGCGTCGGACGGGGCCGCGGGCGGAATGTGCGTGGGGATGACAACCAAATCGCGGTAACCGGACTCCTTGGCTACGGCCGCGCCGTGGCGGAAACCAGCGAACCAATCCTGAATGGCTTCATTGCCTTCGGGAGATTGATAGAACAGCGCCCAATAGCGGCGTGGCGGCGAAAGGGGAGGTTCTCCCGATCCCCCATTATTGAGGTAATCGATGTAGCCTTCCTCAAAGCCGCGGCGATAGTGCTTGCTGAGGACGAACGGCGTCGAGTCAGCCACGCGCTGCCAGGCTTCTTCAGCCCAGCGTTTGTCCCGAATATGGCGAAAGACATTGTCGCTGTTGTAGTCGAAGTGCACGGGGTCGATGAACACATTCTTGGTGATGTACTTCGACAAGCCGCAGCCAGGCAGGAGGAGTACGATCATGCCGAACAGCCACATGGCCAGCTTGGATCGCATAGTCCGCACCCTCAATCCATCCACGAACAAAGGCCGCACGGACGCCAACGGAGCATCCTGCATGACTTTGATCGGTTAAAGGGTTGTGATGGGATTAACGAATCTGGCCAGGGAACCTAGGATAACGAGCCTGGTTTCCGCGAAACGGGGGAAATCGTTAATTCAGATTCAAGTTTCAAGCGGCTCGAAGCACAAGGCAGGTGTTGCTGCCTCCAAAACCAAACGAATTCGAAGCGACCGTGCGAATTGGCCGAGGTTGGGCAGTCCAGGGGACATGGCAAAGTTGGCATTCTGGATCCGGGTGATCCAAGTTGATCGTGGGCGGAACAGCCTGACGCTCCAACGCCATCACACAAGCCAGCGCTTCGAAGGCAGCAGCCGCCGTGAGCATGTGGCCGGTCATGCTTTTCGTCGAACTGACCGGAATGCGCTCCACGGCCGAGCCGAGGACCTCATGGAGCACCCGCGTTTCCGCCTGATCGCCGACCGGCGTGCTCGTCGCATGGCCATTCACATAATCCAAATCCGCCGGATCGAGCCGCGCTTCGTGGAAAGCGCGGCGCATGGCCAAGATGGCCGGGGCAGGGTCTGGGCTGGGGATGACCATATGGAAGGCGTCGCTGCGCATACCCACTCCCGCCACTTCCGCATAACAGCGGGCCGAGCGGCGTCGGGCGTCAGCGTCCTTTTCCAACAGGAAAACCACGCCCCCTTCGCCCGCCACGAAGCCGTCGCGGTCGCGGTCGAAGGGCCGCGAGGCGGCCGCCGGTGCTTCGTTCCGACGCGACAAGGCGCGCAGATTGCCGAATCCCGCCAGGGACATCGGCGTGATGGTCATGTCGCAAGCCCCCGCCAAGCACCGATCGACCCAGCCCTGTTCGAGCCATTTTTTGGCGACCGAAAGGGCAACATTCCCGCTGGCGCAGGCGGCCGAGACCGTGTGGACGGGACCATGGAAGTTGAGGTGTCGTCGAATCTGTTGGACGAGGGAAGCGGATTCGCCATCGCCTTCGTGGATTTGTCGGCCGCCGCGGTTGAAATCATCTTCCCAGAGGATGCCCCATTCCGCGCCGATCCCCAGCACCAAGCCAAGTCGATGATCGTGACGCCGTTCCCAGAGGCCCGCATCAATCAGGGCCTGAGTGGTGGACCACAAAGCGCACTGCGTGATTCGAGGCAGGGCTTTAAACTCAGCCACGCTCCAGCCGGGGGGAAGCGGGATGTCCTTGACCAGGGCGGCAATTTGGCTGGGATGCTGTGACACGTCAAAGGTATCGACGCGGGAGACGCCGGATTCGCCGGCGAACAAGCGGTCCGCGATCTGGTCATAATTATGACCCAAGGGAGTGACCGCGCCCAATCCCGTCATCCAAATCGTTGGCTTGTCACTCATGGATTGACCTCGAATCAGGGCGACGTTAAGCAGCTTGGTTGCTTCGGTTGGAGGTCGCGTTGGCCTGAAAGGCTTTCGTTGGCTGCAAGCCAAGACGAATCCCGCCTACCATGCCGATCTGAACACCGCCTTTGCCAGGTTCACTCATGGGACTGGAAGCCGCTGACCATGGTTGCATGAAGCGGTGATGCCATTCTGCCAGTCGACGCGGTAAAGGGTCTTCTTCTGCGAAAGCGATCGCACCAGGTCCCTCGGAAGCCACGTGGACGGAAAGTTGCCACGGTGCCTTGGCGTATTCAGGATGGTCTTCAGAAATCAGCGCCAAGGCAAGGGCATGCAATTGCCAGCGATTTTCAGAACGCACTTGACGGTAAGGTTCAGGATCGAATCCAGCACAAACCACCCACGCTCCCGGCGCTTCACCCGCTTGGAGCAGTCCCACCGCGGAGAGAATGGTTTCGACATAGCCGCCGGGGCCGCCCCCATTGCCAAAGTTTGGTCCATGGATTTTGAGGGCTTGGCTGATCGTGCCGGAGGTGGAATGGAGGCAGCGATGCGGAATGCTATGGGGTGAAGCGGACCAGGCGCCCTCGGCCTTGAATTTGACGAACTGTTCCGACAGATTCATCCGCGCGATAAAGCGCGGACTGCCCAGGATGGCCCAATCCGTCAGGTCCGCGCTTGGATCGGGCATCCGCTCGATGGCCCGGAGCACGGCGGCGAGACCAAGGATGGTTTGGTCATCCACGTTCTTCAGGATCGAGCCAGGAAGAGGCTGACCGCGAAATAACCCGGGTTGCTTGCGAATCGAGGGTAAACTGAGAGCGTCTGCTCGGAGGTAAGCCTGAGCCAATAAGCCGCAACTCGACATGGCATTTTGGGGCGTCGTCCGCACGTCTGCTTCCTTGCTAAGCAACATGTCTTCCCATAAGGGCGATGAGGGAAGCGCCGGAACTGACTATAAGAGGAAGACCATGAACCACTATTAGGCGGCTTGGTTGCCTGCTTGGCCTGCTGCCGAGAGTTTGCTCTCCACGAGGGAGAGCAACTCGCCCACGGTTTGGGATTGCATCAGTTCAGCCTGGCTTAACCGGATCCGATAATGCCCTTCGATCTGCATGACCAGGCTGACGACATCCACGGAATCGAGTCCCAATTCATCGCGGATTTTCATGTGATCTTCCAAGGGGGGCGGCGCCTGGCCCGTCTCGTTTTCCAGCATCACCAGCAACTGTTGGCGGATTCCATCCCGCTGATTCATGATCATCAACCCTCGATCATGGTGAAGTCTTCAAGAACCCATTCTTGTGCGGCAGGAAAGGCTAGCAAAAGAGGTCCAATTTGCCTAGGCGAACTTGCCTTCCAAGAAGAGTTTTGCGAAAGTGTTGCCGCGGTCAAACGGGATCGACTGTTTCATTGAATGAGGCCATGGAATGACGGGTCCGTGTATCTCCGTGATCATGCCGACGCGCAACCGCCTGAGTTTGCTGCAAAAGGCGGTGCAAAGCGTGTTGGCTCAAAGTTATTCAACACTGGAAATCGTCCTGAGCGATAATCACTCCGAGGATGGCACCCGGGAATGGGGGCAATCCTTGGCAAGCCGGGATAAGCGGGTGAAATACATACGGACTGAGCAGCCGCTGGGCATGCGTGAAAGCTGGGAGTTTGCCGCCAGTCATGCCACATCGGAATACGTCACCTTTTTGGGAGATGACGATGCGCTGAGCCGCGAGGCTTTGGCGTTGGCCTGGGAACAGCTTGCCCAGCACCAAGTCCGCTTGGTGGTCTGGCGTTATGGCAACTATTTTCACCCGGCCTGGCCCGATCCTGGCCGCCGCAACAGTCTATTGCTCATGCCGTTTACCGGCGCCGTTCGACCCTGCACGGGTCAAGAAACGCTGCATCAAGCTTTTCATCGCGTGGCCACGGTGGATTGGCCGCACCTTTCGAATGCCCTTCATCACCGGTCCTTGCTGAATGAGGTCAAGCAGCGGTTAGGGTGCTTGTTTCCGTCCGCCTTGGGGGATCATCTGACCAGCGCCTTGATCCTGAGCTTGGTGGATCGCTACCTCCTCATCGACCGACCCATGTCGCTCTATGGTTGGTGGTCCGGTTCCTTTTCGTCGGCCGTCATGCAACAGAATTTGCGAACCGTGGAAAGGTTGGTCGCGGCGGAAGAGCGGCTTCCCGAAGTGCCGATGCAGATGCGGCTTTGGAGCAATCTCTTCGCCTCCGCACTCTTGACCGTACATCGTTCCATGGATGCGAGCCACGCCTGTCTGGAACTCGATTGGGCGCGCTATTTCCATAATTGCCATGCCGAGATCATGGCCTTGCGGCGCCGCGGACTCGACGTCGGCCATCTCGAAAAGGAATTCGATGAGGCCCTGTCCAGGCAACCCGGGGAGGTTCGTAAGGAAGTCTTGCGCTGGCGATCGGCGGCGCGCCAGCGATCCATCCGCGTCCGCTTGCGGGAAAAGGTGAATGGTTGGCCTTGGTGGTTTCGCCTGGAGACCAAGCTAAGGCCCAAGCTGCGGCGCGACCGGCCGGTTTTACTGCGCGGCGCACGGATCGGTTTCCACGACATTGCCGAGTGTGCCGAGCAATTGGATGACCTCACTCGTCAAGGATTTCCCGCCATCCATCGCCATGGGTGGGCTTGTCAGGGAATCGCATAACCTGGTTGCGACGTATTCACTCTTTCGGCATGCTCTTCTGTTCAAGCAGTTTTACGATGTGAAGTGGCAGGCTGCTCGTAAAGCTCGTGATAGAGCAGGTCGACTTGCCGATGAATTTTGTGCACGCCGAATTGTTCCAGGACAAACCGCTGTCCCTCTCTGGCCATGCGTTGGCGGCGTTCATGGTCGTGCAAGAGTTCCACGATCGCCTGCGCGATGCCCTCCACATCATCCTTGGGCAGCACCAATCCGGTGACGCCGGGCTGCATCGTTTCTCGGCAGCCGCCCACGTCGGTCAAGATGGGCACGGCTCCCGCGTATTGAGCCTCCAGGGCGACGTTCGGCGTGCCTTCCACCTCGGACACCATGACGAAAAGATCTGAAGCGGCCAGGGGAGTGAGGATGTCGGCGGGTTGACCCAGGGGAACGATCGTCTTCTCCAGGCCAAGCCTCTGGATTTCGGCATCGACCTGTGCCTTCATCGAACCGCCGCCCGCCCAGAGCACTTTGATTTGCGGCACACGCTGCCGCACTGTGTCCAACACTTGCAGGAAGGTCAACGGCCGCTTGTCCGGTTCGAGGCGAAAGACAGCTCCAATAACGGGCGTGTGTGGTTCCAGGCCATGTGCTCGCCGATAGGACAAGATGCGTTCTTGATCGGGCAAGGCGGGTGCGGCGAAGGCCAACCGGATGACGCGAAAGCGATCGGCGGGTTCAGCCAACCAGGCGGCATATTCCTGCACTCCCAGGTCGGAAAGGTTGACGACTTGGACGCCTTTTTGGTGCAAGGCGAGCTTGTACCAAGGACGCGACCAGGAGCGGAGACGATGCGGTTGGCGGGCGGGGGAAACGGAAGCGATGGTCATGACGGTGACCGGGATGCCCGCGAGCCGGGCCGCCAGGAAGCCGACCAGGTTGGCGTCGTCGCTCCAGCAATGCAGCACATCCACCTGCCGCAACAGCAGTTCGCCAGCGAGGTCGATGACCATGTCGCGGTAGTCCTTCGGCAAACGGGCCATGGCGGCTTCATCAAGACCACGCGCGGACCATCGAGCCGGGAAGCGTGGATCGAAATACTTGGCCACGGTCTCCGCGCCGATGCGTTCGGGAATCCAAGATTTCCCTTTGAGTTCCTTGACCTGATAGAGCGTTTGCCAGAGGATTTCGACGTGATGTCCCGCCTCCAGTTGGCGTTGCGAGACGATGGCGATTTGCCGCTGGATGCCCCCAAATTCCCAGGCAAAGTTCATGAAATAAGCGATCCGCCAGGGACGGCCTCGGGGACGCGGCGGCGCCACAAGCTGAGGTTGCCGATCCAGAATGTCGCGAGCTTGCTCGAGGGGCTGTTCCCATTGACGAGGCTGGGGCCAGAATCGGCCGCAGTAGAGCAAGGCAAAGCGAAAGACAATTAGCATCCACAAAGGCAAGCACAGCGTGTGCGTGCCCAGGGCCAACCAGCACCAGCGAAAACCATGACGATACAGCAGCACCAGGCTTTGCCCGCGAATCAGCTCCCAAGGAAGCCAGAAGGCTGCCGTGTCGAGCCGCATTTTTTGAGCTAGGGAAAGGGCTTCACCGAACCGCATCGGGTTGCATCCTGGATCGATGCTTACGTATTGCGTTTCTGGCAGCCGATGTTTGGCCTGGCAGGGCAAGGCGTGCAAGGCAACCGTGCCGCCGAAGCGAAAGGTCATTTGCGCCGCCGAGGCTTCGAAATCAGCCACGAGCATGACGCGCCGGGATGGTAGAAACCTTTTTCCCAACCTATGCCAGGTTCGCAAAAGGCCGTGGCCCAAGCGTCGCCACCAAGTGGAATGCGGAATCGGGATGAGTCCTTGGGCTAAGCGATCATCAAACCAGGCGGCGTAGGCTCCCATTCACGGTGTTCCTTCAAGTGCCAAGTCGGTCGGCTAGGGATTCAAGCCAACGGTTGATTAAGCGGCTCGTCTTGGTTCAGTTGCCGTGGCATCATGCAATGCTGCTTCCAGGTCGCGAGGCGCGTAGGCCCCAAAGCGCGGCCGCGGCGTGACGGGGCGTTTCATAACCTTGGATCGGAAGCGACGGCGGACGTAATAGCTGATGAAAAACACCCACGAGATCAGTTCAAGCGGCATTCGGAGCAGGGCCTTGAAGAAATGCTTGCGGGCCGTGCGGTAATGTTTGCCAAAAAAGGCCATTTTCGCCCAGCGGAAATGGTAGAGTCCGGGCGGCATCATGCGCGTTGTAGGCAGCATGATGTCCAACATGGGAAGCCCTCGCCGGGCGCGCGCCTCCATCACTATCTTGTGTCCCAGGGCGGCTTGCTCGGGCAAACGATTGTGACACACGGATTGCAGTTGCTGGCGGTAATGCAGCAACACCTTGGGAATGTTGGCGACGCGGCCGAGTTCACAGAGTTTCAGGAACAGATCCAAATCTTCGGCGTACTTGAAGCGGGTGTCGTACATGCCGGCGGCCATGACCGCGTCGCGCCGCATCATGACCAGCGGATGCACGATCGCTCCCCCCATGCCGAATAGAAAGGCCTTTTCGATATGATCATGGCGCGGATGCGTCCACAGTCGAGTGAGGGGGGCGCCGTCGGGATCGATCATCAATACGTCCGCGCCCACGGCCACGCATTCGGGATGAGCCTGCAAGTAGGCCACTTGCTCGGCAAAGCGGTCCGGCGTGGAAATATCATCGCCGTCCATCCTAGCGAGAAAGTCTCCTTCGGCGTGCTTGATCGCCAGGTTGAGCGCCGCGGGAATGCCCACGCCGGCGGTATGAAATAACTTGATGCGTTCATCGGCGTCGGCAAAGCGGCGCAGTCGCTGAAACGTGTCATCCGTGGAGCCATCGTTGACTATCAGAAATTCGAAATGGGGGAATGTCTGCTCAAGAATGCTCTCGATAGCGGGGGTTAAAAACCGTTCCGCGACGTTGCGAACCGGCATGATCACTGAGACGAGGGGCTTGTTGTGCATCATGCACCTTTAGCCAGAATGGCATTCCAAGGAAATCCGCTGCCGCTCCAATCAACCATGGACGGCATGGGCAGCTTAACAAAGGAGCGTATTTTGACAAGCGGAACCCGGCGGCTATTCCCAACGGAAAATGCGCAAGGCGATCAAAAAGGTCACAATGCCCCAGGCGGCGAGGATAAGCAGGCTGGGCCAAATCTCGGCCAGCGTGTGCCCCTGGTTCATGATGTCGCGCAAAACGTTATTGAGCACCGTCAGCGGCAGGGCCTGGATCAAAGGCTGAGCGACTTCCGGGAAGCGGTCGGAGCTGAAAAAGATCCCCGACAATACCCACATGGGCAGCATCACCAGGTTCATGAGGCCCGACACGGTTTCGATGGTTTTGGCCCGGCTGGCGACCAGCAACCCCAACCCCGCGAAGGCCATAGCGCCAATCATGATGCTGATCGTAAGGAGGAGCAGGTTGCCTTGGATGGTGACGTTGAAAATAAAATAAGCGAAGGTGAGCAAAATCAAAATTTCGGGGATCATGAACAAAAAGCGGCTGATCATGAGGGCCAGGAGAAAATCCCGCCTTCGCATGGGGGTGGCCAGAAAGCGTTTCAACAGCTTGCGAATGCGCATATCCACGGTCACGAAGCCGACCCCCCAGAGGCCGCCGCCCATGAGGCCCATGCCGAGCAAGCCTGGAATGAGGAAATCGATATAGCGTCCGCCTGGTTGTTGAAAGTTCTCTTGTTGGGTTGGGATCGGGTCTTGTCGACCTTTCTGTCTTTGCAAAAAGTCATCGACCACTTGCTGTGCCAGAGCGCTTTCGGAGCGATTCTGATCATACAGAAATGTGAGGGACAGGTTGGCGGACTCGGCCGAAGGCGAAAACGGGATGATGACCAGCGCTGTTTTATTCTCGGCTAACCGCTGGCGATACGTGCTGGGGTCGTTGATTTGCACCTTAAAGCGCTGCGGATCTTGGTTCAGCCATTGAGCCAGCGCTTCGGCCTGAGGACCCGCATGGATGTCGACCGTGAATTGCTCGACCCCTTTTTCACGAAACGCAATCCCCAAGGCCAAGGTCATCAGAATCGGGAAGCCGTAGACCCAAAAAACGGCTTCCGGCTCCCGCAGAAATTCCCGCAGTCTGGCCTTGGTGATCTCCCACACGGGATGATAGCGTTGCACGGAGGCCGACGGGTATGCGGTTTTTGGGGATTCGCTGCTTTGCAGGTTCATGCTGCCTGATTTCCTTCATCGCGTAGATGCCGGCCGGTCAAGGTCACGAAGACGTCCTCGAGGCTGGCATGTCGGGTGATCAAGTTCGTCAGCCGCAACTCGTGCTGATCCAGGTATTCCAAAAGGGCAGGGATGGCCACGTGCGGCGCGTGCACTGTCAGCGTGAGATGCCCATCTTCCGCGCGCACCGATTGGACCGAAGGCAATTGCCGCAGTGGAGCATGATCCACTTCGGGGTGCGGGGCTTCCAGGCTGCATTCGATGACGTGTTCGCCCCCGATGCTGGCGATGAGGGAGCGCGGCGTTCCCTCGGCAATGACCTGGCCATGGTCCACGATGGCAATGCGATCGCAGAGCCGCTCGGCTTCATCCATGTAATGGGTTGTCAATAAGACGGTTCGCCCCATGCCGCGCAGGGAGCGGATGATCTCCCAAAGTTGTCGGCGCGATTGCGGGTCCAGGCCGGTCGTGGGTTCGTCCAGGAAAAGGAGTTCAGGGTCGCCCACGAGGGCGCAGGCGACGGCCAAGCGCTGTTTCTGGCCGCCGGAGAGTTTGCCCGTCAAGGCATTGGCTTTCTCCATCAATTCGACTTGCATCAAGGCTTCCTTCGGGGAGATGCCCTGGCGATAAAAACTGCGGAAAAGGGTGACCGTCTCCATAACCGTGAGCTTTTCCGAGAGCTTGGTTTCTTGAAGCGAGATGCCGATGCGTTCCCGAATTTCCTGAGGCTCCTTGAGCCAACTCATGCCCAGGATGGAGACTTGACCGGAAGTGGGTGTGAGCAGTCCTTCAAGAATTTCGATCGTGGTCGTTTTCCCTGCCCCATTAGGTCCTAATAGCCCAAAACACTCCCCCACGGCAACCTCTAAGTTCAAGCCCCGGACGGCTTCCACGGGTGGTTTGCCTGGGTAGGTTTTGAATAATTGCTGACAAGAAATGGCTGGAACACTTGGCTGTGAAGACATAGTAGGTCTCGATAATTCCCGGTCGCGGCACTACCTTGGGCATTGAAGATCAGAACCTGCAAGGATGCCCCAGGTTCACTCCATGGATTGCATGCGGCTCTTCCATGGCGGTTGATGCCTAGGTCATCTCATGGCTTTAAGATAGGAAGTTCGACTGGGGCCGTTTGGGGCCTTCCCAAACCCAATCATTTTTTTACACGGAGCAGAAAAAACATGTTTGCTTTGTCCGACAATAGTCGCTAAATTACCTTTGTTGATATTCTGCGTCATTGTTGACTTCATCGGGGTGTCTGTCGATCAGTCGAGAGAGGTACTCATATGAGCGTTATGTCTGAGACCGCGCCTCGCCGTCGAGGTTTATCCAAGTGGCTTGTCCTGCTCTCCACCGCCATTTTCCTCATTCCTGTTCCTGGTTTTGCGCTCACGTTTTTAGGACAGTGGCAAGTTTTCCAGGGGCCGACGGGCAACCCGTTTTTCCCTGATCCTGCGATCGTCACTTCACAAGACAACATCCGTGGTGGATGGATTGAAATCGACATGCGAACCTTCGCCGCGGCTGGCGAGGGCTCCCTGACCGTGACAGCGGTTCGCGATTTCCGCGTCAATGGTGCATCCGAATTAGTCACCATCCAACGGCAGTTCACTTCGTTGTTGGGGGATGGCCGCATTCGCGTGACCGTGAACATCACGCCGTACAACATCAACAATCAGCCTCCTTTCAATATTCCCCCGGTGAACTTCAATCGCTATGGGCTGCCCGTTGGCATGGTGGGGGACAATAGTACGAGCACCGGTCTGTTTCTGGGAGGCAACTATCGCGTGACGATTCAAATCGTTTACGAAAAGACGGCTGCTGGCTATTGGCAGAATTCATCACCGCACCGGTTCACATTTACCGGGTTTTAACCCCGCTCTGTGGGGCATGAGTCCAGTTTGATCAACTCCATCGTCTTCCGGTTTCCATCTTCAAGGAATCAGGAAGACGTTTTTATCTCCGAGCGGCTGTATGGTCGTTTGGTTCCAAAGGGTCATCGATGGCTGCCAACCCGGCGTCCACCATACCATCTGCGAGAAGCAAAATAGGGCAGGGGCTGCGTGCGGGGATGGAGGGAACCATCTTATTGACCGTGGCTGCCAGCCCATGGGCTTTCGGCGGCGTCGAACCTTTTGAATTTGTCATCTATTGGATTGTCGCCCTGCTGCTCTTGATGTGGGGGGCCAGGGCGGTCATCGAGGGACAAGTCGCCTGGCGGCGGTGCACCATCCCCATCATTCTCAGTGCCTTCTTCATGCTGGGCATGTTCCAAATCATGCCCTTGCCTCGTGCCGTCCTGAATGTGTTGACCCCCAATGGCATGCGCTTGCAGAGCGACTTGGTCCCGGAGCAGCCGGAACAACTGACCTCCCCAGCGGCCGATCACTATATTCCCGACCTCACCCCCGATAAGACGATCAGCCGTTATCCCGTCGGCACCAGGGTGTTTTTACTGCAATGCTTGACGGTGCTGCTTTTCTATTTGGTGGTGCGCAACAACGCCGCTTCCCCTTCGGCTTTGAAGCGACTGTGCCTCGTGGCCGTGGTGAATGGCTGCCTATTGGCATTCCTGGCCTTGATGCAATTTGCCACCAGCGACTTTTCCAAAATCTATTGGACCGTCACCAGCCCGACGCCCGAATCCGGGACTGTGTTTGGCCCCTTCATTTGCCGCAATCACTATCCCTATTACTTGAACCTTTGCCTGGGACTGGGCATCGGTTTGCTGCTCGGGCTTAAGAACCGCAATCACGACCGCTATCATCTGGACTGGCGGCGCATGGAAGCGCAAAAGCTTGAAGCCCAGCACGCGGGCATGTCCTTCGGCACGTCAGCGCCCATGGTGCTGCAGCGGTCGTGGATGGACTTTTTTCAGGATAGCCGCCTCTTATGGCTCTTTTTCCCCTTGGCCCTGATGGCGGCCAGCGTGATCTGCAGCTTGTCGCGCGGCGGGCTGATTGCCCTGCTCGGAGGGGTCGCCTTCGGAGTGGGATATAAATTGTATTCGGGACGGCGCATTCAAGGGTTCTTGCTTTTGCTTGGGTTAGCCGTTTCCGTGTTCTTGTTGCTGGGCTGGTTTGGCTTCAACGTCATCGAAAGCCGCTACGCCAATATCTTCAAAGGCGAACTGTTCAATGATCGGCTCGCCATCTGGGAAGCCGCCTGGCCGCTCGTGAAGGAATACTTCTGGACTGGCACGGGCTATGGCACCTTTCATCTCGTGGAGCCCTTGCACCGTCCCCCGGGAGGGAGCCCATACTTTATCCACAGCCACGCTCACAATGAATATCTCGAAGCCCTGGTGGAGGGAGGCATCCTGCGCTTGGGTTTGACCCTGCTGCTCATCGTCGTCCTTTTCCGGATGGCCTTTCGCGGCATGGCGCGCTTTGGGCAGCGGTCGACCAGCGGTTTGGTCTTTGGCGCGATGATTGGACTGGCGGCGGTGTTCATTCAAAGCCTAGGCGATTTCGGGCTGCATATTCCCTCCATCATTCTGTTGACCACGGTGGTGATGGCCCAGGTGGCCGCCGTCGCGCAGGATCGATCGGAAGAGGAGCGTTCCCGAAAGCAAGGGGCCAATCCTGCCGAGGAAAACGCTGGCGAGGAAGCGATCGTTCTCAAGGGGATTTTTCCCGCGCTGTTGTGTTTGCTGGGAGTCGGCATGGGAGCCGTGCTGATCGGCGGCGGCGCCCAACTGAACATGGCTTTCCATGCCCGCTTAAACGCCAGCCGCGTGCTCAAGGAGAATCGTCAAAACCCCGACGCCTGGACCCAAGCTGTGGAGGCGCTGGAGTCGGCGCTGCGCGTCGCTCCCGATTTTGCCCAACTGCGGATGAATCTGGCTTCCACGAGCATGCGCATGATGCAGGATGAACAGCGGCGCTTTGCCGAGGGGAGCATTCATCACTTCGCGGCACAGGCCGTGGCCGCGGGCGTCTTTTCCTCCATGTCCGCTTCGCCGATCGTGGCCCGCTATGATGACGCGCTCTGGGGAGCCATCGTCATGTCCGTCTGCCGCCGGGCCCGCGACGAGGAAGCGCTTTACAAGGCGCGCGAACCACGCGTCCAACAATATTTGCGCCATTTGATCGTGGTCCGCGACCTATGCCCATTGATGCCGCAACCCCATCTCCGGCTGGCGGAGCACGTGGAGGACCTGGCTCGGGCCGACAAGCGGCACGTCTACCTCAATCGCGCCAAGCAACTCCGCTCCTTCGATCCCTATTTGTGGTATGAATGCGGCGAGCAGGAATGGCTGGATGGCAACGCGGAAGAAGCGATGCGCAGTTGGCGGCGCGCCTTGGAGTTGTTTGATCCCAACGCCTATGACGCCGCGTCGCTGTTCACCAGCATCATCGAGCGTGCCCGCTTGAAACCGCCAACGATGCAAGACTTGCTCAACCCGGGGACGACGCATCTCGCCCCCTCGACCTTCAGCAGCGAGGAGATCATGGTCAAGGTGGTGCCAGATCAGCCTCGCCTGATCCTGGCGGCGATACAAAGGCTTTATCCGAGCGATGAGCATGCTCAGAAGCGCAAGCCTCATCTTGAACGCGCCTTGCGCTTGCTCGGCCAGCCTAAAACCAGCATGGACTTTTATTTGCACGGCGTCATTTTGGTTTCCTTGGATCGGCTGGAGGAAGCCGAACGCAGCTTGGCTCAGGCGACGACCATGGAGCCTTCCCGCGTGGTCTGGCGCATGGAATTGGCCAAGGTGTATTTGGAACAGAAAAAATTCCGTGAAGCCAAGATCCACCTGGAACTCATTGTGGGTCAACAGCCCGACTTTCCCAATGCCAAGACGCTTCTCGAAGTCGCCCTGCGTGCCCTCAATCCACCCTTTCAGCCCATTCAGCCTTCCACGGACTTGAAACCAAACAAACCCTGAACCTGACGGATCGCATGCGGTTTGACGCCGCCTTGCACGGACCGGTCAAAAAAACGGCGCGCCCTATTGCTTGACGCGCCGCATTGGATTGGATGTTTGCGTGAGGAGTTAACTTTTTACGCCATAATGGGCTTGATAGCGACGTTTACACCGCGGCGCGCCGAGCACTTCATGGACCAAAAACGCAGCCTTGATGCCATGGGTGGACTTGAGCAGGCCAATCAACTCTCCGGTAAGACTGTCGCTGTCGATCCTGACCTTGCGGCCAGCCGAGATCGGCGCCGCGGCTTCGCCGGTCATGCGCACTTCGGGCATGAGCCCTTGGGAGGCGGGGTATTGCATCTGGATCGGAGGCTCGAAGGAGCGCGCCAGCATTGGGCTGTCCGCTCGCGCTCGCGTTGGTCGTTGCTTGGGCCGCCGCGATTCCCTCGTCTCGGTGGCTGGCTTGCGCGTTGGAGGCGAAGCGGAAGGACGCAAGGTCTGCGTCACGGGCTTCGGTCTTTCGTAAACGACCTTCTCTGGGATCAGCACCGCCGGCTTGGGCGGTTCCTCGAGGAACGGTTCCGCCAGAATCGCTTCCTGGGGCTTGGCTTGTTGCTGCGCGCGGCGGCGGTTGATTTCCTCCAAGAATTTATCGATCTCGGTGGTCGCCGGCCGCGGCCGCTGCGGTCGTGCAGCGCCGGGTGCGTTCTTCATCGACTCGGCACTTTTATAAATGGTGCTG